>Ga0123342_1003789_pt1 | contig 23808 bp, 22 predicted proteins | sample Turbeawhitnodule_FD_89960 | JGI IMG/M metagenome (GOLD analysis project Ga0123342, IMG submission 89960) | Root nodule microbial communities of legume samples collected from Mexico - Turtle bean Mexico white nodule | ecosystem: Host-associated > Plants > Roots > Nodule | place: Mexico: Nepantla... | reverse complement strand
GCTTAATTTAAAGTCATTCACCTTGATTCCTCACAGATGAAATTCATAAGATAATTTCTCAAACACTGATTCCTCAGATATTTAACAAATCATCCAGCTTTAGGAGCAGAATTATGATGCAATAAATAACCTGGAACCTATTCCTAGCATTACAAGTTATCAAGTATTTTTGTCTATTTCAGATCCTTAAAGGTACTTTCCAGTTAAACTTAAGGATCAAAATCAAGACTCTATTGATCAGACAGAATCAAGCAATAAACGTAAAACAAAAATACCAAGAACAAGTAGAAAAGAGAATATTATATATATATATATATGTATATATATCACCAATAATACATTTGATCAAGGTAAATTACATTCAATCCCAAGTTAGAAAGAACTTAGCCACTCATGACAACTCCTCCAATCTTCATTCTTGATATGGATTGCATAAGAAGGGCTGATCTGAGCACGTTCTTCTCCTAAGAACAGAGGTCTCCTTCTTCTTCTCTCACTTACTTCTCTCTAAAGATCCAATCTTTTTCCACCGCTCCCTTTTGAGTTGTGTTTCAAAATTTATATAATGAACTTTAGCTCAAGCTAGCCAATTTAGCTTAAGCTAAATCTTTCGGTGCATTTTTTTTAATTATCGATACAAAATATTAATATCAATTTAAAGTAAAATTGATAAATTATCAGATATCGGAATTATTCGTTAATTGAATTAGTAAATGTTGTGAATTGGTGTGTTTGAGCCAACTTCTTTGTAAGAGTGTGAATAGAAAACTCCTTAACGAGGCCGAAATATGTTGAATAACCAAAATAAATAACTTTTACTTTCTGCACCCCAACTAGTACTAACTGCACCACGCCACTCTTGCTATCATCATAACATTGCATTTGCATTCTTCACTGCACTCTTTGAGAGGAAGAATAAGAGAGAGCTCACTCCGAAAAAAAAGCTTGTTCCTGAAAGTTTGAATCAGAAGTTATTATTTACGTTTAACAAATCTTGTTCTTGGAAGCTTGAACCAGAAGATATTATTTACATTGAAGAAAGCTTGTTTCCATAAATTCTATTATGAAAAACTCATTCCATAATGCAATTTATATGTTTTTGGAAACTTATTCTGATAAACATGTTTTTGAAAAATTCATTTTGAAATGTATCACATATATTTTAAAAAACTGAAAATTCTATTCTTAAAAACTCAATGGTTGAATTTATTTCATGTGTTTCAGAAAGTTAATTATGAAAATTACTGGGTACAGAAAGAAAAAGTGGAATAAATAAACATAAAATGCAGGGAGAGCACACAGGTGTACGAGTCCAACAAAAGTAATTTGCTTTTAACACCCTCCCTTTTTCTGAACAGTGTGGTTACTGGTTTCATTATTCCAGAATTCAAATTCTGATTTTCAAATTAAACTTCCAAAAGTCTAATTATGATACACGTTAAAATTAAAATTATAGAAACTTGTATTTTCCACAATTAAACTTATGGAATTCTATCAGTTATATATTTTTTTGTAAGTCTACTGTTAGACCTTCAAAAGTTTTATTCTAGATTTTTGTAATAAATAGACTTTCGAAAGTTTAGTTCCTAAATATATGAAAAGACTTCCATAAGTTTCAGAAATGTATAAGATAGGTTTTAAAAATTAATTATGATAATCAAACAGAATATAACAACTTTATTGAAAAAATACAAAATATTTAGGTAGATATAGATAGTTATTTTTTTATGAATAATGACTAAAAAAGTTCATTAAATAAAAACTGTTCTAGAAATACAAAATATTCAGTGACTATATACACGAATTTAACAATTATTTTATAATTTCAGTATTATTAATATTTAAATCATATCTTATTTTCATTAAATAAGTTTCTAAATTAATTATTAAATTGTTTTCTGTATTGGTCAGAGTCGGATAAGCCATGTCATTCGGCCTCGTTAACCGACTGACCGAATGATAACCACATTAAAAAACAAATTGACACTAAATGACAAGTAAGAAACATCTTATACATTCGGATCACACCGCACAAAATTCGGGTGATACTTTGAGAAATCAGTTAACATTGGTTTATTGAAGAAATGTGCCAAATATTACCCATCAATAAAATAGTCAATTACCAAACATTATAAATAAGCCTTTAACAAATGAGTAAGATACACTTTTATCAATTTTACATCATACACTCTCAATACAAACTACTTACTCGTTGAAAAACCTTTTCCAAATTTACTCTCGATTGAGCACTAAAAAACTAAAGAGTTGAAGGATTGAAGTCTGAGATAGTGGCAGAGGTGAAGAACTAAAGTGTAAGGTAGCACGACCGAAGACACAACTATTGAGAGAACGACCGTCACAAACAATAATTGTTACAGTTAATATCAAGTACTATCTAAACTCACCTTGTCTGTACAAGTAAATCTTCAAAATTAACAACCAAAATTTAATTAGTTTAACTTTAAATTTAAATTATTTTACTGACTAGTTTTTTAAATTTAAAAACTATTAATCTAATCTCTTAGCAAACAATTTTTCATGTAAATTGATAACAATTTGATTTATGGCGGAGTTTAATAATTTTGTGTGATCTAAAAACTTGACCAAATAGAATAAAATATTATCAATGATATTCTTATATAAATGTTATTCATATAATAAGATAATCAATATATTTTATTGTAAAATAAAATATTGATATATTTATTTAATTTAAACAGCGATGAGTATCTGTATTTTTTAATTTTATGATAAACTTATGTAGCTGTATTTTTAAAAGAGAAAAAAGAGAAAAAAGAGAAAACAAAGAGAATGAGACTTAGAATATCCAATTTAAAGAAATGTTGTAACTAATAAAGCAAATAAAAGTTACTAAACTGATAAGAAAAATTATTAAATTGTCAACTGTTATTTTTTAAAGATAAAATTGATTTCTTTTATTAAACTAATATATTAAATTAACTATTATTTCTTCATATATAAAATGAGAAAAATTCTTATTATATATTGTTATAGATATTGCATATTACATAAATAATTTTATATATTCTTTGCATCATATATTATAATTTAAAATTTTGTATATTTATAAAAATATTAGTACTTTTAAATAATAAGAAAATATATATTGATTTATCATCAATATGATTGTTTTCTTATATTCTAACTTTTCTCCTGGGTTATAAAGTTAGGTAACCACATCAAAATTTGAATAAACAAAAAGCAAAAGGACTTTGATATTTTAGTCTTTGCAGAAATTTCATGCAAAGACAAATTTTGTTGATAGCGAGTTCTATAAGAAATTATAGGACCAATTTTCTAAATATACAATGAAAAATATGGCTGAAAGGTTGCTAAGATTACTATATTTTTATAATAAACCTAATATGTAATTTATATACATATATATATATAACAATTATTTTTATTCTAATAATAATTACATAAAAAACTTTTAATTATATTTATTATGTTTTATCATCATAAAAAATGTGGATATATAGTGTTGCCACTACTTACGCTCTCTCTCTCTCTCTAAATAAAATATTAATATGTTTTAGTTCTTAAAATATATAGTTGTATTAGTTTTTCGTCTAAAATATGGTTTTTTTAACATTTTTTAATGAATTAGAAAATTAGATGTGTTATCTCATCAAATTTAAACAATTGCATAGACTTTGAAAAGTCTTTGCAGAATTTTTTTGTGTAAAGACAAAATAAACTTTCATATTCCATGCTTTATTGAAATATAATTCATGCTTTTGTGAAATCTAAATTTCTTTAAAAGCAAAGTTAGATTTTGATTCATTGTATTCATCGATGTGTCGCCCAAAGACGTTTTGCAAGATTCGTCGCCGAGCTGTGGCCCACATCGTCGCAGAAGAGGAGGTGACAGAAAATCATGGAAGCATTGGCCCAGCTAGACCTCGGGGAATTGGTTGTCTTGAACCCATGAGGGTGCGTGAGGCGATGACAGAGAAGAAACCTCCGGCAAAGCAGCCGCCATATGAGCCCAGGAAGCCTCAAACCAGGGCACGAATGAGGGAAGGCGCTCTCACTAGGCACAGTGATGAAACCATCCAGCCACACACAACCCCCATATTAATGAAGAAGAAGAAGCATTGGATTTGAGGACAAATCCTTTTCAAGAGAGAGGGGATGATGGTAAAGGCAAAAGCCCAAGCCCAACACATAGAAGATCTGGGCCAACTAAGCATCATTGGATGTCTCTTGTTGTAATAACTTTTGAGTAGTTTTTAGTAGAACATAAAGGGAGGTGTAGATATAGATATTAGAGGTGCAAATGTATAAAGATAAGTCACACCTTCCATGTGACATAAAAAGAAGGTGTAGGTGTAGATTTAGGAGGTGTCAAAGAAAGAAACCAAGTCACACTTCCCTTGTGACTAGGAATTGGCACCAAATTCAAATGCTTCTCATTTGAATTTTCCCACTTTAATTTCAGCCTTCTCACACTATAAATAAGAGGGCTTGGCTCATGTAATTGGAAGATTAATCAATGAGTGAATTGGTGCCAAATTTGTGCCAATTACACTCTTGTCTCCTACCCTCCCTAGGATAGACGTTTGACCTTCAATTTTTCACTAGACCAAGTGATTAGGCCTCACCTATCACTCTCCATACCTATCCTTCACCTTCAAGGAATCCATAAGCTCTAAGTGAGCTCCTTGTCCTCTACAATCCATGAAGCTTCCTCCAATCCACCAAAGAAATCTTAAGGATTAAGGCACCCTTCCATCACACAGCTTCTGAATAGACCTTAAGGAGCTGATTGTTATCCCCAACGTGGCAGATAGGCTGAGGTCACCTACAAAGATCGATAGAAGACTGGGGCCCAACAAGGACACTTGGTGCGAATTCCACCAAGCCTTTGGCCACAACTTGCGTAACTACTTAGCGCTGGGACACCAGTTAGATGAACTAGTGAGGAATGACTTTTTGAAGGAGTACCTACAAGAGAAACAAGGGGCACTGATGTAAGTGGCCCCAGTGGGAGATTAGGGGCATGATATACCAGTCCATGGAGAGGTCAACACAATCTCTGGGGGTTTTTCGGGGGGAGGATGCACCGCCTCCCAGAGAAAGAAGTATGCTAGGGACGTAATGGCAGTAGAAGCCAGCGAGCCTGACTAGTCCCCCGAGCCCGACCTCTTCTTCACAAAGGCTGATCTATGTGACGTGATCCCACAGGACAATGACCCAGTGGTGATCTCTATGGTGATGGTAGGGAGAAAGGTGCATCGAGTCCTTATCGACCAAGGGAGCTCGACAGATGTGATGTTCTGGTCGACCTTCAACAAGCTGCAGCGGTCACCTGACCAGTTGAGACCTTACGACGGCTGCCTATACGGTTTCGTGGGCAACCAGGTGGAAGTGAGCGGACACGTAGAGTTGAGGAGGACCTTCATAGACGGCACTGCATCCCACACTGCTAATATAAGGTATCTCGTTGTCAACGCCCCTTCAACTTACAACATCCTTTTAGGGAGACCTGCCCTAAACATGATAGGAGCAGTAGCCTCGACGAGTCATATGAAGATGAAGCTATCCTCACTTGAAGGAGCCGTGATTACCATCAAATATGACCAGAAGGCGGCGCAGAAGTGCTATGAGAATAGTATGAAGACAAAAAGAGGAGTGTGCACCGTGACTAACCAGCCTCAAGGGGAGAGGGGGTCGCCCGAGTTGAGATCGCCTGGGAAGGGTGACTCGAGCCTGCAGAGGAGGTACTGGAAAAGGAGATTGGGGGAAAAAAGTTTAAACTCGGCAGGTCCCTGAGTCAGGAGGCACAAGACCAGATTGCCGAGGTGATAGCGCGACACCTGGATACCTTTGCGTGGTCTGCCTCAGACATGCCTGGCATCGACCTTGATTTCTTGTGGCATCGTCTCACCATGGACCCATAGGTTCGGCCTGTACCCCAGAGGCGGAGAAAGTTTAACGAGGAGAGGTGAATGGTCATCGGGCTAGAGACCCAGAAGTTGTTGAGTGCTGGTCACATAAAGGAAATCCAATATCCTGAGTGGCTAGCCAAATTAGTATTGGTCAAGAAGGCCAATGGTAAGTGGAGGATGTGCGTCGACTTCACAAACCTGAACAAAGCTTTCCCGAAGGACTCATATTCGTTGCCCAACATCGGCGCCCTGGTGGACAACGTGTCGGGCTGCAGGCTTCTCAGTTTCCTGGATGCTTTCTCCGGGTACAACCAGATCTGGATGCATCCCAGAGAAGAGTGCAAGACGGCGTTCATGAAAAAACTCTCCTATTATTGCTATAAGGTGATGCCCTTTGGGCTCAAGAATGCAGACGCAACCTATCAGAGGTTGACAGACAAAGTACTCGCCCCCATGATAGGGCGAAACGTTCAGGTGTATGTGGACGACATGGTTGTCACCTCCCAGGTGAAGGACCAGCATGTTGCCAATTTAGATGAGCTATTCACCATGATAGCCAAGTACAAATTGAAGTTGAACCCCGAAAAATGCGTATTTAGGGTAGAGGCAGGAAAGTTTTTAGGGTTCTTACTCACCGAGCAGGGAATAGAGGCGAACCCCGAGAAGTGTGCAACAATTATAGCTATGAGGAGCCCAATCTCGGTGAAGGAGGAGCAACAATTGACAGGGCGAATGGCCGCCTTGTCTCGGTTTGTATCGACACGAGGGGATAGGGGACACCCCTATTTCCAGTGTTTGAAGACAAGCGAGTGCGAAGAATCGTTCCTCAAGCTGTAAGAATACCTAGCCAGTCCAGTGTTGTGCAAACTGCTGCTAGGTACTCCGCTCCGCCTATACTTCGCCATCAGAGTGGGCGATTAGTTCAGTCCTCGTCTAGGAGCAGGACCACGTGCAGAAAACCTATATACTTTGTCAGCAAAGTCTTGCAAGGGCTTGAGGTGCGATACCAGGCCATCAAAAAAGCAGCTCTAGCTGTGGTGTTCGCAGCACGAAGGCTCTGCCACTACTTCCAGAGTTTCACTGTGATTGTGATGACGAACCTTCCTATTCGCAAGGTCTTACAGAAACTTGATGTGGCAGGACGAATGGTGCGTTGGGCGGTTGAGTTGTCAGAGTTCAATGTACAGTATGAACCAAAAGGACCTATCAAGGACCAGGTTTATACCGACTTCGTGGTAAAACTCTCCTCGGCAGCCACACATTAAAAAGTAGTAGACTTCAGGTGAGTCCTCTCCGTGGACGAGTCCTCCAACCAATAGGGCAGTGGGGCTGACGTCATTTTGGAAGGGCCAAATGGGTTACTGATCGAGCAGGTCCTACGGTTTGCCTTCAAAGCTAGTAACAACCAAGCCGAATATGAGGCCTTGGTCACAAGAATGTTGCTAGCCAAGGAGATGGGTGCTAAACGTCTACTGGCAAAGAGTGATTCGGTGTTAGTCACAAGGCAGGTTACAGGTGAGTACCAGGCCAATGACCCCCACATGGCTGCTTACCCGGAGTACGTCAGAATCTTGAAAGAGGCTTTTTTTTTTGGAATTCGAGCTGTTACACATCCCCAGAGAGCAGAATGCCCGAGCTGACGTGCTAGCAAAGCTCGTCAGCTCAGGCAAGGGGGCAGACAGAGGACAGTCATACAGGAGACCTTGAGGACACCCTAAACCACCACGTCGAGCAAGTAAGCATTTCAAAGGGCGAAAAAAGAGGTCAACGATCGTTGACTCAGGAAACACTGAAGACACCCAGGATAAACGTATACGATTCACTAAGGGGGAGAGTCATTGCACGTCTGCCTAGTCGACGAGGGTGAAACCTGGATAACGCCCTATAGAAGCTACCTAGTTGATGGAGTGCTCTCGCTGGAGCCAGCGGAAGCCATGGTCATCAAGAAAAACACAAATAGATATACCCTGGTTGATGGGAAGTTGTTTAGACATGGTTATGCTCACCCTATCCTGTCTTGTGTAAGCAGTGCACACGTATCATGGTAGAGCTTCATGAAGGGATATGTGGGAGTCACATCGGCGACTGAGCTCTCTCATGAAAAGCCATTCGGGCGGGTTACTATTGGCTGACCATAAGGGAGGATTTCACAAAGTACGGACAACGATGCAAGCAGTGCCAACGGCATGCCAACTGACATCATGCGCCCCCGGAGGAGCTACGATCGATCCACAACCCATGGCCTTTTCACACCTGGGGAATCGACATCCTGGGGCTTTTTCCTCTAGCGATTTGTCAGATGAAGTACCTCGTGGTCGCTATAAAGTACTTCACAAAGTGGGTAGAGGCCGAGCCCATGGTGCAAATCACAACCCACAAAGTTCAACACTTTGTGTGGAAGAACATAGTTTGCCGCTTTGGAATCCCAAAGCGTTTGGTGTCCGACAATGGCACCCAGTTTGCAAGCCAGAACTTAGGCAAACTATGTACGGAGCTCGGTATCAAGCAGGTGTTTGCATCAGTCGAGCACCCCCAGACGAATGGGCAGGTCGAGTCCGCCAACCGAGTTTTGCTCAGGGGTCTAAAGAAAAGGTTGGAGAAAGCCAAAGGAACTTGGGCAGACGAGGTCCCCATAATTGTGTGGGCCTACCACACCACTCCTCAGTCCACCACCAAGGAGACGCCTTTTAGCCTGGTGTATGGTTCGGACGCCATGATTCCTGTTGAGATCCAGGAAAGTTCACCTCGTTTCCAGAACTTCGTGGCCGAGGAGTCTAACGAGGAAAGAAGGGTGAACTTAGACTTGCTGGACAAGGTCAGGGAAGAAGTGCACATCATGGTTGAAGCCTTAAAAAGAAGGGTAGAGTACAAGCACAAGTCCAAGTTGAAACCTCGGCAGTTCCAGGTCGCCGACTTGGTGATGAGAAAAGCTCACCCCTACCAGCTGGAAAACAAGTTATCTTCTAAGTGGACTAGTCCATTTTGTGTGATAGAAGCACCCGGGAACGAAGCGTACAGACTTGAGACCTTGGAAGGTGGGACGATTCCCTAAACATGGAATGGGATCAACCTTAAATTTTATTTTAGTTAGTCATATCGTTGTACGCAGTTAAGGGGACACTCTTTTTCCCTTATCAGGGTTTTTTAACGAGGTCACCCAATAAAAAAGTTAGTTGAATAATATGTGGCGATGTATTATACAGTAAAAAATGTGAACCTCGCCCTTGCCTTTATACGCCAAGGTCAAGAACAACAAGTGAACCTCTCCCTTGCCTTTATACGCCAAGGTCGAGAATAACATGGTTCCAAGTAAAACGTCTCCCTTGCCTTTATACGCCAAGGTCGAGAACAACAAGTGAATCTTTCCTTTGCCTTTATACGCCAAGGTTGAGAATAGTATGGTTCCAAGTAAAATGTCTCCCTTGCATTTATACGCCAAGGTCGAGAACAACAAGTGAACCTCTCCCTTGCCTTTATACGCCAAGGTTGAGAATAGTATGGTTCCAAGTAAAACGTCTCCCTTGCCTTTATACGCCAAGGTCGAGAATAGTATGGTTCCAAGTAAAACGTCTCCCTTGCCTTTATACGCTAAGGTCGAGAACAACAAGTGAACCTCTCCCTTGCTTTTACATGCCAAGGTCGAGACCAGTAAAGTTTCGAGCAAACGTCTCCTCTGCCTTTATGTGTTAAGATTGAGAAAGGTAAAGATCGAGTAGGAGCAAGTTAGTAAAGGGACGTGCTACTTTGGTAAGGGCGATCATTGACGCGTTGATTGGTTGGCAAGATTGTTTCAAAACACGAAAGATAACTGAGAATAGGCACAAGACTAAGTTCGAAGAAGGAAGCATTCACACATAGAAGGGACAAATACAAAAAAAAAGACTTCATACATAAATATATATACATAACCACCAAATGTTCATCAAGTTACATAACAAAGTCATTAGCAAGAGGATTCACCACCGCTACTCAGCGTTCACCGATTGCCCATCGACAATGGTCTTGTTCAAACCAGTTTGAGAAAGGTCCACCCCAGGATGCACGCAGGCAACCTAGGCCATGGCATCCTCAAACCCTGCTGCGTAGGAGTCAGTAGCGTCACTAGTAAGCTCATCTTTGGTCTGCTGGAAGAGTTCATCCTTGTGGACCACTTCCTCCTTCAGCTTGGCCATCTCCTCATCCAGCTTGGCCAATGTCTCCTTCACTTCGGCCATCTCCTCATCTTTGCCGCCAAGCTCTTTCTTCAGACATTCCACCTCAGTGCGGAGGTCGCTGTTTCTAGCATATATCCTCAAGGTCTTTTGAGATTTCTCAAACAAGAGACCCTTGGTTTCTCGGTTAGCTTTGCGAAGCTCCTCCACCTCCAAGGTAAGCCCTGTCACTCGGCGTTTCAGTTTAGTGGTTTGGAGGGCTTCTTGGCTAGCCTACTCCTTTGCCATCCGTATCTTAGAGAGGAGAAGGTTGGACCCAACAAGGGTTTCCCCAAGGTGCCTTGACACGTGCTCCAACAAGGGGTCCTCCTCCAAGCTCCCCAGCCTCTCTTTGGCTTGGGTGGATTGCAACACTTTCTGGAGAAAGGAAGACAGATCGGTAGAGGGGTCCCACTGGTTGCCCTCCGAGGCACTCTCCCCTACCTTCTTGCACCATGATGTCGCGAGGAGAAAAGGCGCTAGGAGGGCACTCCTTGTAGGAGGGGGCCTGACCATCCGAGTCTGATGGCACAGAAATGGCGGCATCGGCCTTGCGCTTCCTTTTACAGACGAGACCTGAGTAGGTATCCTCGTCCTCGGAAGGAGCCACCTCAGCAACCTCAGCTACCCCTTTGAGCCTCTTATCCTTGACCAAGGGGCCTGGGGCAGAGGGGACAAGGGCAAAGGGGACATGAGCAATCTTTTTTTGCATGGCCACGACAGTCAAATGTCTCCTCTTCTCCGCGTCGAGCACCATGCCTACATAAGAACTAAAGGAATTCAAACAAACAACACACACAAGCAAAGCAATGCTAACAGATATAAGGGGGAGGGGGTACCGATGTAAGCCTTAAAGGATGTGGGGCAGTACTCGTGCTTAATCAACTCGGAAGAGCTGAACACTACTCGGAGGTTGGAGAAGAACTCGCACATCTCTCGTTCCTGCGCAGGTAAGTCTTCAAGGCACCTGGGTTTCTTGAGCCCAGGTTTCTTTGTCCAGTACAGGGGAAACCCATCCAAGTTGCAGCGGATCTTGAAGAACTTACCCTTGAAGCCCTTGTACGATTGCTGGAAGAGGGTTATGAAAACTCTCCTAGCAACCCCATTGAAGCTCACCCACAACTTTTTGCCCGAGCTTTTGGCTTCAAAGAAGTAGAGGAAGACATCCACTGATGGCAGATTGCCAAAGTGGTGACACAGGATAGAGAACGCCCGAACGAACGCCCAATTGTTTAGATGTAACTGGGCAGGGGCGACATTAAGCTCGGTGAGGAGGGCTCGTTCGAAACTGGCAAAGGGAAGGCAAAGGAGGAGCTTTTTGAAGATGGTGGAATAGATAAAACAAAATGGCCCCTCTGGGTCCAAAGACTTGTCGTAGCAGACCGGTTCACCCACCCTGCAAGGCACAACTTTGACAAACTTGTCGTGCTCCTTGCCAAAAAGACCGTGTTTTTAGGATCCTCACTCTTCCTATAAGTCACTATACTCGCGTGGGTCGTAAAATCGGAGGTCTCTCCTAAGAGGTTACTAGGTGCCCAGGGGTATAGGGATTTGTAGTTAGGGGAGGGAGGAGCTGGGGTTGTTTGATCCATCTTGTGGAGAAAAGCTAAAAGAAGAAAGAAGAAAAAACGTAAAGCTCAGAAGAAGAAATTGTGTGTTTCAGAAAGGAAAACAGACAAGTAGAAAAATAGAGAGCAACGATCATAAAGTGCGAGAAATGTAAACAGACCCAGCGCAGTTAAAGCAGATTAGGAGCATCGGAATTGTAAGGCGAAGGAAGGTATAAAATAAAAAACATACCTTGGAGTGATTATGCTTCGAGGAGACGAAGTGTTCTGAGGAGAAAGACAGAGCGTTTGGAAGCAGAAATGTTTGAAAAATGCACAAGAGAAGGAAGCATGAAAATCGAAGGGTTAAACCTATAAGGGGCAGCGCAAGCGCCAACGCGCCTCGGCCGTTGATCTAACCACGTGTACGCTGGGGAGAAAGTGTGGTGAAACGTCACCTCGAGGCACTGTGCGCATCCTGTCACTCATCCACCACGTAGGTTGCCATAGGCGAGCAGTTAGTCTCTTCGCTGAACAATTTTCAGCTCGAGCCTGAGAGGCTTGTGTACTAGCCAGACCTTGAACATTGGCATCAGACATCGACACCTGTGGAGCAGGTCGGCTCGGTGGACTAGTCACGATGGACCCAACAATCGTATGTAGCAAAGATTATACAAAGAAAGACCTAATTCGCGGGAGAGTCCATGCACGTGGTGTGTATAGCACATTCGGGTCTAACACATATAAGTATTCCCTAGAGGTGCCTAAGCCCACGAGTGCTAGGATTTTCAGGGAAAGCTGCATGCATGGCACGTGAGGAATTAGGGCACCAACAGAAAGTATGGAGCTCGCAGAGTTGGTACCCTGGTGGCCATATCGTCAGACTTTGCACTCCAAAAGAGGAAGGTTCTTTGCGGTTGTTGTGCTAAGATTGCGTAACAACGCGACATGATGTCCTCCTAGTAACCTAATTTCACTAGAGGAGAGGCTCTAGTGGGACAAGGAGTTAACCTAATAAAACCTATAAAAGGGAGTTCAGATCCTTGATAAAGGTATGCCGTTTCTAAGACTGAAACTATTTTACTTACTTATTGTTTCTTAGCCCAGTACTTACTTGATCGTTGATGTGTAATCAACAAGTAGGGCCCCCTCTGTTTCAACGAAGCCGCTATCCATCACCTAGAAGAGAGCACATAAATCTCCATAAATAGGAGGAGCCATCGCCTACTTTTGAAGTCAATGGCGGTTTGGTCAACCGGCGAGAACATTCAACCAATGTGTTAATTTCTAGCTTGTGTTCTCTTAGTTTTCCAAATAAGGATGTTATAATCATTGAGGATAAGTCTTTTGATTTCAATATTGTAGTGATCTTAGGTTGTCATCTCCTATCCAAGCATTGCAACACCTTGATGTTCAACTTATATTTTTCAAAAACATTTCCAGGTCCAATAAGATGGGTTACAATATGTGTAAAGAATTTCGACACATCTGGAATAGTTTCTCTTTGTTGCATTATAAAGAGTTCATACTTTGGATCAATTAATGCTTCCTAACACTTTTAATGTTTGATGTAACTTCATGTGTGACTTTTAGAGTATCACACACGTCCTTTGTTGAGCTTCATTGAGATGCTCTAAAGAATTCATCAGGATTTAAAGTTTTTTTTCCATATAATCATATTAAGCCTGTTTTATTTTCAGCAACAAACTTTTCAAACCATGTTTTTCCAACAAATGTATTGCCAACAACATGTATATGAATGAAAGGACCATTAATAATTGTATATTTGATTCCTCTATTAATGGATTTAATAAATATTTTCATTCTCACTTTACAAAATTGGTAGTTAACCCGTTCAAACATAGGTTGTCTATTTAGATGCACCTACATAAAAGAAAGCTTGTTCTCAACCATTTTCTTGAAAACTATATTAGAACTTGAGTAAATTTCAAGAACTTGCTCTTAATACCAATTGTTAAATTCTAGGGGTCAAGTTCAAGAGGTGGTGAATATAAATATTACTAATTTTAAAATAAAATGATAAATGATTAATGATTTTGTTGATGGAAATGCAATACACCAATTTAAGTGCATAATTAAAGATCAGTTGAAAGATATTTCAAGATATAAGGTATATGACAGGTATAATGTGCAATATAAGAAGAGAGCAATATACAAAAATATTCTCATTGATTTGTTTTATCACTAGAGCTATATTCAGTTGCTTAGCCACACCATTCAAGCGCCACATTATATACTTTAAGTATTACAAACACTCATCAAAATAGTGAAATAAAAACTACAGAAGAACCTAAGCCTTGAGCCCTACAAGACTTGGTATCACACCTTGTAACACATTATTACAAGATGAACCTGGAAACCCTATCCAAGCCACTATATAAACACGAAAACATAGCAAAAACAAGAATAATGTCACCTAGACAAAGATAATAGCAACAATAGTAAGATAAACTAGGTGAGAAATAATGTTTTATTCTTCAACCATGATATTGATAATAATTTGGTTAAAGAAAACTTCAAGAAAATCTCAATTGATTTTTCCACAATTTGGTTTTTGAAAAGAGTGGAATATATAAAATCTCAATCTAAGTAATCAATTAAAGTAGAGTTTCGAAGGAGACACTCAGTTTTTATTGATTAAAGCATCAATTAATTGATTAAACTTAGTGATTTTAATCAATTAATTGATTAAAATAAAAGGATTCAAAGGGTCATGGGTTTTTACGAGATTTTCAAATATCTTCGATCTAGTATGTAAAATAGTTTGATTCATCAAATAATATGATCATAGATTCAACAATAATATGATGTGTACCTTTATCATATTGTAAATGTACTGTCTAGGCTAAATGGTCGAAAGATCAAAAGGCCGCAAGGTTGACCGAAAGGTAGAAAATGCTAATAATAAGATTGAAAAACAAATAAGAAATGAATAAAGAATTAAATAGTAAAATACTGTAGTAAAGCCCATTATATAGGCCCAAACACGGTGGTATGTTTAATAAATATTAGGTAAAAAGAGAAAAAGCCCAAATGGGTATTAAACCCAATGAAGGACTACTATAAATAGGTGAACAACCTAAGAGGTAAGTAGAATGAATTTTATCTGATAATTAACTAAAACCAATTATGACTTTTTTATCAGAGCCCCTTGCAGGTACACACACCCCGAGAGTTGATAACGAAGATAAAGGTCGAGAGTTCTAGTTGACGAAGCCCATCAAGTGAGAGCCCACAACTTATATTCAAGCCCAAATCAATCAACAATGTAGCCGACAACCCAAACCCAAGAAGCCGATAAGTCTAGAGAAGAGGAGATTCTTTGTTTCTAGGCCCAGTAAGAACAATAAACATTGTGAAATGTATGATTAAATGCTTTTGATATGTGATTGTATGATATACATAAATTATGTTGTACATAAATATTTATATGGTGTTGTAGATGTATGTGGATGCCTAGCGTTAGAGCAAAGTCCAATGATCATGTAGTTTTGACTAAGTGTTTGACACAACAAAATGTGAAACATGAAGAGGCTTTGCTGAGTGACTTTGTTTTGTCAAAAAGTGTAGATCATGTAAGACTCAAGTGGCATCTAACAAACACTATAACACCTTGTGTTTTTCATTTGACTTATTAAATGACCAAACAATAAGTACACATAACCTTAAACTTACTTTGTATCTAACAAAAGTAATTATCAAAGCTTAATACTGTGTTGCAGAATGTCTTCATCTTCTGCCTACCTAGATTTTTCGTGCAAAGCACAAATGTAGATCAAGATCTTTTGGGATATGAGCTAATGCTATTTTGGTTCAATGATCACGCCACTACTACTGTCATTATCGACACTGCATCTCTATTATTTACTGCACTATTTCCGATAAACATGTTTTGCAAAGTTCATTCTAGAAGGTATATATATTCTAAAAGGTTTGTTTTGAAAATTCTATTATGAAAAGTTCGTTCTTGAATGTATTTCATGTGTTTCATAATTTTTTTAAAGTGATATGAATAGAATTTCATAAGTTTCATAATTTTATAAGGTAAATTTTAAAAATCAATTCACTTAATTTATGCTAATTCTGGAATAATCAAACAAAAAATAAAATTTCATAGAAAAAATAAAAAATATTTAGGTAGATGTAGATAGTTATATTATTTTTTATGAAAAAGTTCATTAAATAAAACAATTTTTCATGCAAATTGATAACAATTTGATTTAAGGTGGAGTTTAATAATTTTGTGTGATCTAAAAACTTGAACAAATATAATAAAATGATTATTGTACTGGACCAGAGCGCTGGGCTCGGTGCTCAAGTGATTGGATACATGCACCTACGTGGAACAGGTTAGCTCGGTGGTCTGGTCCAGATAGTGGGCCACGTGAGTGGGCCCCAAGAAGGCATGTGTTGAAACCCGTATATATGCAAAGCCTGACCAACGAAAGTGCATGTGGTGTGTATAGTACATTTGGGTCTAGCACAAGTAAATACCCACTAGAGACGCATAGGCCCAAGAGCGCTAGGGTTTTCAGGGATAAGTTGCATGCATGATACGTGAGGGGCTAGAGCGCTTACAGTGACAGATGGGCCCCATAATGCTGGTACATGAGTTGGTACCCTAGCGGCCATGCTGTTAAGATTATGCACTCTATGGAAGAGGATTCTGTGCGGTTGTTACACTAAGATTGTGTGACAACGCAATAGAATGTCTTCCCACCATACCTACTTTCACTCAAGATAAGGTTCTCGTGAGAGACGGGTTGTTATAATGAGGCAACCTAAACAGTCTATAAAAGGGACTTGAGATCCCTGGTAGAGGTACACTGTTTCTAAGACTGAAACTATTCAACATTCCAAGGAAAGAGCAAATTCCAGCAGAGGCGACCAGGTCAACCGGTAAGAACATTTGGCGCCCACCATAGGGCCCGATAAAACTAGGTCCAATCCACAGTTGTGATCAGAGCTATCAAACGACATGGGGAATACAAGACAAGGTACATTTTGTTGAACCAAGTGTGTTCAAGCTTTAAAGAATCCAAACCCTTTGAAGGTTGATGAAAGGCAGGATGTGCTTGCTGTTGCTAAGCTGTCTTTAGATAGGATCTGGGGTAGATTAATTGTATATATCCACTCTTGATTGAATCCAAAGCATAAGCATTCTCAAACCTTTTAATTAAAAAGTGTTTTTTCAAATTAAGTGAAAAACAACCTGTTGTTTTGTCGAAATAACCGATTGTTTTATACTTAGGTGTTTTTAGAAGGGTTGAAAACTGTTTTTGATGGTTGACTTGCTGTCAAACCAAAACAACCGATTGAATCGTGAAAACAACCGATTGTTTGTTTTGGGACCATAACAGAAAACTCTTTTGTGCTTTGACTAAGCATTAAATGATTTTCTAACTGTTTACGCTCTAATTTTAAATGCTTTGACCAATCTTTAAATGCAATAAATAATTTGTTAAGATTATGCAACAAACAACTTTGTTTTAATCACAAAAAAACAGATTTGAGTTTTTCATAGTTTTGAGCTTTTGAAAAGTTGAGAATTGCTTAGAGATTGCATTGACCAAAGAGTGTGAGATAGGATTTTCATCTTGTATTGATTTCAGATCTTTTCTGTAACAAGTGTAATCCTTTGTACTTTGAAAGAAACTCTGTGTGTATAGGTGAGAAGTGCTGTGTGTTCTTGAGGGGATAAAGATTAGCATTCTTAGTGGTGTTGTGCTGGACCAAAGAAAGTGTGTGTATTGAGGGGATCAAGGTCACTTCTTTGGTTGTATTGTAAGTAATCTAGGTTTGATTGCTTAGTGGATTCCCCAATGGTTTCTGGGAAGACTGGATGTAGCTCTGGGTTAAGAGTGAACCAGTATAAATCTCGGTGTGCATTCTCTCTATCCTTAATCTCTTTAAATTGAGTTTTTATATTTGTAAACTGGTATAAATAACCGATTGTTTATGCGAAACAACCGATTGTTTTTCTGGTGTTGTGCTTATTTTCTTTGTGTTTTGGCAAACTGAATTCTGATTCAAGTGTTTCTTGAAGTAATTTCATTCTAGGCTTAAAAGTTTGCGAAAACCCTCTTTAAACCATTCACCCCCTCTAGTTTAAAGCCATACATTCTAACAATTGGCATCAAGAGCTTGGTTCTTGAAACTTATTCAAGTGTGATCCTAAAACTGTTTTTTAAATGGCTGATAGACTACCTTTTGGGGAAGGTGCTTCAATCAACAGACCACCTTTGTTTTGTGGTTTGAACGAAGAGTTACGCGAGGCCAATGAAGAATTGCGTAGAGATCTGCAACGCATGGGGGAGCAAGCATCAGGAGAGCACAACCCGCCCATTCCAGTTAGGGCTCGCCCCATGCCATTCTCCAAGGCGATCATGAATGTCATGATACCCACTAATTTCATAACTCCAAAAATCACATTCATACGTACTGAAGACCCGGAGGCTCACATCACAACTTTCCACACTCAGATGATGATCTCGGGAGGAAAAGACGCCATGGACTGCAAGTTATTCATGAGAACGTTTTCAGGCACATCATTGGATTGGTTCATCAGTCTCCCCGATGGAGACATCACCTCATTCGATCAATTCTCGACACTATTCAGGGAGCAGCTCATAGTCAACCGTGCTCCATCCCTTGTTTCTTTTTACCTTTTCGATGTGAAGCAGTACTAGGGGGAGCCTCTGAAGGACTTCCTAAATCGGTTCGGGGCACTAGGGTAAAGTTGCACACCAAGGATGAAGTTATGATGGTGCATGCCTTCAGGAGGGAATGCTGTCAGGGCCCTTCAACGACTCCTTAATACGGTGTCTGCCAAAGACGTTTAGCAAAATCCGGCGCCGAGTTATCGCCCACATCGGTGCAGAAGAGGAGGTAACGACAAAACGTGGAAGAGTTGGACTGACGAGAGCTCGGGAGAGTGGCCGAGCTCAACCCCTCAGGGTACATGAAGCTGCGACGGGGAAGAGATCATCGTCCAAACGTGCGCCCTATGAGCAGAAAAAGCATCAGACTAGGGCACAAGCGAAGGAAGATGTGCCCTGCAGGCACTAGTTCAGGGTAGCTCTCAAGGAGCTGATCGCTATCCTAAATGTGGTCGACAAGCTAAAGCCACCCCCACATACTGACAAGAGGTTGGGGCTAAGCAGGGACACCCGGTGTGGGTTCCACAAGGCCTTTGGGCACAACTTGCACAACTTTTTGGCACTTGGACACCAGTTGGCCGGTTTGGTAAGGAAGGCTTCCTAAAGGAATACCTAGAGGAAGGGCACGAAGCATCAAGGGAAGTAATCCCAGGGGGGGGGATCAGGGACACGAAGTACCGGTCCATGGCGAGGTCAACACAATCTCTGGGGGTTTCTCAAGAGGAGGATGCCCTGGTGGATAGCGCGTCAGGTTGTAGACTTCTTAGTTTTCTGGATGCCTTCTCAAGATATAATCAGATCCGGATGCATCCTAGAGACGAATGCAAAACAACATTCACGACAAAGCTCTCCAGCTATTGCTATAAGGTGATGCCCTTTGGGCTCAAGAACGCTGGCATGACCTATCAGAGGTTGATGGACAGGGTGCTCGCCCCTATGATAGGGCGAAACGTGCAGGCGTATGTGGACGATATGGTCGTCACCTCCCAGGAGAAGGACCAACACACCACCGACCTAGAGGAGCTGTTCACTACAATAACCAAGTATAAGTTGAAGTTAAACCTCGAAAAGTGCGTATTTGGGGTAGAGGCAGGGAAGTTCTTAGGATTCCTTCTCACCGAGGGGGGAATAGAGGCAAACCCCGAGAACTGTGCAACGATCATAGCAATGAGAAGACCGACCTCGGTGAAGGAGGTACAACAGCTGACAGGACGAATGGCCGCTCTGTCCCGGTTTGTATCTGCAGGAGGAGATAAGGGGCCTCCCTATTTCCAGTGTTTGAAGAGGAACAATAGGTTCATGTGGACAAACGAGTGTGAAGAATTGTTCCTCAAGCTGAAGGAGTACCTGGCCAGCCCGCCAGTGCTGTGCAAGCCGCTGCCAGGTACTCTCCTTCGTCTGTATCTTTCCATTACAGAACGGACGATCAACTCAGTCATAGTCTAGGAGTAGGACTGCGTCCAGAGACCTATATAGTTTGTTGGCAAGGTACTACAAGGGCCTGAGGTGCGTTATCAGGCCATTGAGAAGGCAGCTCTAGCAGTAGTATTTGCAGCATGAAGGCTCCACCACTATTTTTAGAGTGTCATGGTGATCGTGATGACCGACCTTCCCATCCGCAAGGTTTTGCAGAAACCTGATGTGGCGGGTCGAATGGTGCACTAGGCGGTCGAGCTTTCCGAATTTGATGTACAGTATGAGCTGAGGGGACCAATAAAGGGTCAAGTTTATGCTGACTTCGTAGTAGAGCTCTCCTCGGCAGCCACACACCAAGACAGTGGAGGTTTCTAGTGGGTTCTCTCTGTGGACGAGTTCTCTAACCAGCAAGGCTGTGGGGCTGGTGCCATCTTAGAGGGACCAAACAGGTTACTGATCGATCAATCCCTTTGATTCGCTTTCAAGGCTAGCAACAAACAAGATGAATATGAGGCCTTGGTTGCGGGAATGTTGCTAGCCAAGAAGATGTGATGTGAGTTGATCAAGAGATGAATCATTATATGACACTTTCAAGAACTTGAATCAAGACTCTTCAATAATTTAAGAACACAAACAAGAACAATAAACCGAATGAAAACTAAGATACAAACACACTAAATCAAATAGAAACCCATGAACATGAAGATGAACAGATTGAATTGATGTAATGAAGCAAATGAACCGATTAAAATGAAGATTAACAACAACTACCGAATGAAAACAGCAAACACACAAGTTCTACCGATTAGAAATAAGAACAAACATCAAGATATGTTTTAGATTTTTGTTATGACATGGAAATGGAAGAAGAAGATGAAAGGAGAAACTTATGTGGTTGTAGACATGGAAATGGTCACGCCACTTGAAGGATGATTGGCTCCAAGATGAGTGAGAGTGTCGCCACTTGAGAGTTCCCAAAACCCATTAGATAAGACTAAGAAGAAGGAGAACAAGTCTCACAAAGAACCCACTCAAATTTGAGGAGAATAACTATACTTTCAATTTCAATATCAATGTGTCTTTACAAAAACCCAAGCTCCTCTTTATATAGAAATAGGGGACCGGTCATGAATAGGCAAGGTACATGAAAAGGCATTGTAAATGAAGAGGCAAGGTACATGAAAAGGCATTGCAAATGCCGCCCCTTTCAAGTCACTTCCTTTTTTAGAAAAAAGTGACTTTTCCTACTACTTCCCTTTTAATGTTCTATCTTGAATCTATTCGAAAGATATTACAAAAAAGATATTAATTGGGCTTGGGCCTCATTTTGAGAAGACTAATAAGAAGAAATTCAAATGCTTTGGGCCTTGTTCATTTTTTTCTATTGATGAAGTCTTTATTTGCTTGTTGAGATGACCCTTCAAGTATAGCATCCTTGGTCATCTTCATGTATACGACTTGTTAGTGGGAGAATCGTTGCATGTTTGTCTGGTTGACAAAGGTGAATCCTAGATGACACCCTATAGGCGTTACCTGGCTGATGGTCTACTCCCACAAGAGCCAACAAAGGCCATGATCGTTAAGAAGAATGCGGGCAAATATACCCTGGTGGATGGGAAGTTGTTCAGGCATGTCTACACTCACTCTATCCTGTCCTGTGTAAGTGGTGAGCAGTGCTCACGTATAATGGGTGAGCTCCATGAAGGTATCTGCGGGAGTCACATCAGTGGACGAGCTCTTTCATCGAAGGTTGTTTGAACAGGATATTACTGGCCAACCATGAGGGAGGATTGCACGAGGTACTCACAGAGGTGCAAGCAGTGCCAACAGCACGCTGATTGGCATCATGCACCCCCAGAGGAGTTGTGATCGATCCACAGCCCGTGGCCTTTTCACACATGGGGGATTGACATCCTGGGTCTGTTTCCTCTTGCAGTTTGTCAGATGAAGTACCTGGTGGTAGCCATCGAGTACTTCACCAAGTGGGTAGAAGCCGAGTCTGTCTCACAGATCACAACCCACAAGGTTCAACACTTTGTGTGGAAGAACATAGTTTGCCATTTTGGAATTCCGAAGCGATTAGTATCTGACAATGGCACCCAGTTCGCAACTCAGTAGCTAGGCAAACTATGCATAGAGCTCAACATCAAGCAGATGTTCGCCTCGGTAGAACACCCCCAGACGAATGGGCAGGTTGAATTTGCCAACTGAGACCTGCTTAGGGGCCTAAAGAGAAGACTGGAGAAAGCCAAGGGAACTTGGGCAGACGAGGTTCCTAGAATTGTGTGGGCTTAACATACCACTCCCCAATCCACCACCAAAGAGACACCTTTTAGCCTGGTGTATGGATCGGATGCCATGATTCCCGTTGAGATCTAGGAGAGTTCACCTTGATTCCAGAACTTCGTGGTCGAGGAGTCTAATGAGGAAAGGAGGGTAAACTTAGATTTGCTCGATGAAGTGAGGGAGAAAGTGCGCATCAAGGCCGAGGCCTTGAAGGGGAGGGTGAAGTATAAGCACAAGTCCAAGTTGAAACCTCGACAGTTCCAGGTCGCCGACTTGGTAATGTGAAAGGCTCACCCCTATTAGTTGGAGAACAAGTAGTCTCCCAAGTGGACTGGCCAATTCCGCATGATAGAGGTGCTCGAGAATGGAACGTATAAACTCGAGACCTTGGAAGGCAGAATTATTCCCCGAACATGGAATGAGGCCAATCACAAATTTTATTTGAGTTAATCACACTATTGTATGCAGTTTGAATGTTCAAGGGGACACTTTGTTCCCCTTATCAGGGTTTTTTAATGAGGTCGCTCAATAAAAAGTTATTTGAAAAATATGCTTGCAATACACTGTGCTAACAATTAGGGTTCATCACGAATCAAGGTTCATAACGAACCTCCCCTTTGGTAAGATACCAAAAGTGGGAACAACCAGGGTTCATAATGAGCCTCCCCCTTGGTAAGATACCAAGAGTGGGAACTGTTAGAGTTAAGCAGTGTCTAAGTTCAAGAGGGGAGGGGTGAATTGAACTTATCAAATTTTCGCAAAAGAAGCTGATTTACAATTTAACAGAGGTGAAAAGAACAGATTGATTTTAAGCGAAACAGATTGTTTTTACAAATGAATTTAGCACAAACAGAACTTGATCAACACAGTTTAGATCAGCCACCAGAAGTAACATAAACAAATTTATTAACTTTCACAGCTTATAATGTTGCAGTTTGTAGCACAGGATTAATCAATTTTACCTAATACAAATCATCTAGATTAATGAACACATGTCACAGTTCAGTCAAGGAAAACAGTTCACCCTTTTGCCATATTACAGATTCACACAGTAGCTTGATTTATATTTAGAAGATTGATTAACAAGCAAGAACAGCAGATTTAACCAGATCCAGAATTAACAAATTTAGTTTCAATAGAACAGATTCCTTTCTTGACAGATTATGTAAAATAATTGAATTAAGTGTAGGGATAAGAAGAGAAACACAAGAGAATTTTTATACTGGTTCACTCATCAAGAGCTACGACCAGTTCACCTTACTCCAAGGTGGAATCCACTAAAAATAGATACAATCAACTACACACACACAACAGTTCTTGAACCCTTAAAGAACTTCAACAACCAAGGCTGAAAAACACTATTCCAGCATACCTTGCACTCCAAGAAACCCTATCTAGAGTAACTAACACTTAAACCTATTACAAGAATGAATAAGGAATAGATTACACCTGAAACTGTATTGCATGAACATAAACAGTTGTTCTATTTGCTCCAAGACAGTACCATCACCTTCAACCAGCACAAGGTTCTTCAAGAACAAGCTCACATGTATTTCAGTTTTGAAAAACCTTTGCAAAACCTTTTCAATTCTCTTTCTCACACAGAATGTGGTATTTCTGTCAAGACTGTGATTGTTCAGCATGCCTTCACGTGAGAAAGGCATTTCATTTTATAGAGAACAGTTTCTAACTACTTTTCAAAAAACAGTTTCAAAGCAGTTTTGAAAACAACAGGTTGAATATGAAAACAACAGGTTAAAAGATAACAAAACTG
>Ga0123342_1003788_pt1 | contig 23813 bp, 12 predicted proteins | sample Turbeawhitnodule_FD_89960 | JGI IMG/M metagenome (GOLD analysis project Ga0123342, IMG submission 89960) | Root nodule microbial communities of legume samples collected from Mexico - Turtle bean Mexico white nodule | ecosystem: Host-associated > Plants > Roots > Nodule | place: Mexico: Nepantla... | reverse complement strand
TAACTAAGACATACTTAAAGCAAAGCAAAAATACACATGAAATGTACATAAAAGTCTTCATCAAACACTACATATAAGTCTTCATCAAACACAATCTTGAAGGGGCAGCAACCATCTTCAACATTTATGACTTTAAGAAAACCAAATTTCCATTTTCAATGGAAATGGTGATACAAGATAACAAGGTCATTTATTCTATCATTTCTTTTTTTATTGTTTTCGATCAAAGTTTAATCTAAATTCTTCTAATCATGTTTTATTTTTTCTTATTCTTTTTCAGGTTCATACAATTCATGTTTCTATTAGGAGAACACTAATTTACAAATTTCAAAATGATATTGTTGAGGATAAGGTTTATTCGTTCCAATTTTTTGGTGTTTCCACTAATTCAGGATCGTATAGAACAATCCGTCACCAATACAAAATTATTTTCCAGTTTGGAACTAACGTAACCTCTTTAGGTAACTATCTGGTCTCAACTGCAAGACCTCGGTATACTTCAATGTCTGTGTTAAGACCCTCTGGTTTTGATACTGATTACTTAGTCAGTAAGTTTAATTATTATGGTTTTGAGTTCAATTTATATGTTTCCATCTGTGTTGAAGTCATTTTTTTTACAGATGTTATTGGAATATTGACAGGTGTAGGCACTGAAAGAGAGCTTAATAGAATAGGTTAATCAACTAGGTTAAATGTCATCTCCATTGAAGTTGATAGGTAAACTAATATTCGACATCACAACCAATGCAAAATGTGTGTTTTTACAATTTTAATTTTAATTTACAACAACTTCCGAATGGAGTGTACATTATTTGGGAACTATGTTGATGACCTCAATGCATTTATGTCATTCGAAGAGTTGGAGAATGTAGTTATCAGTATTCAGTTTGCTAAAGTAAATTTTTTTCAGGGTATGCGAACTGATGAAATTGTGACTTCTATTTTTTATTATTGTATTTAAATGAGTTGTATTATAACGTAATGCGTTTTATTTCATTGTAGACCAGGTTTATCTCCAAAACTATATGGACTGTACGAAAATAATATACAACATACAGTCTAAAGAGGCAACCGAACTTAAGAAAATGTTAGTTTAATACATACTTTGTCATTTTATACCTCAAAGTCATGACAGAATCTAACCACAAATTTAACATCTGTAGGATGATTGAGAGAACAAATTCTCCAAAATACATATACAAATCAATCTGGCTAGTATTATGAATTTATTATATTTACAGGTTTATAAATTTGGGTAAAAGAATATTTTATTAAATTTATAAAAAACAATTGGCACATTTACACTGGTTATGACCATAATCGGTGTAATATGGGACTCAATTCACTTAAAAATGAACTCCAAAGACCCATATTACACTGGTTATGATCACAACTGTGTAATATTGACCTCACTCATCACTCAAAACTAGCCCTATATTACATCGATTACTCGAGCCAACCGATGTTATATAAGGGTTTACCAACTGCACATTTAAGCTCTTATATTACATTAGTTAACTCGAGTAACCGGTGTAATATATAGCCATATAACACCGGTTAAGCAACCAGTGTTATATGTAATTTACATTTTACAATATCTATATTAATACCAATAACAAAACGAGTGTAAAATGCCTCATAAAACCGGTGTAAAATATTCCTACACTAGGGTTATCTTTGAAGTTTAACAAGTTTGTTGGCATGAGTAGTGGCTATAGCGATTTTGATTTAAGTTTTCGAATATGTTGTGAAACCATAATTGTAATAGAATTAAGTTGTATGCGGTAAAACACGGAACTACCTTAGTAAGTCACGTGTAATTTATTTGTTACATTAATATATGTAAGGTTATACATGAAGACATGTTTTCTATTAGGCACGCTACAACTTACTGATGTAGTCTATCGGATAAAAAAACACAACTAAAAAGAAATGTTAAATAAAAAATAATTTAAAAAAAAAATTAGTTATTATATAATTAAATTAATTATTATTTTATAAACTAAAAATTTAATAATATTTAAAATAATTTTTATTTTTAATAAAAAAATTATAAATTAATTTTTAATCTAATATTTAATGTATTTAATTAATTATCAAGATTTTAATTATAGTTTTAGAATTTTAAATTGTTATTTAATTAAATATTAATTTATAAGTTATAAATTAATTTATAAATTAATAATAAGAATTATTTATAAGTTATTGATGAATGATATCAAATGAAATAGTTAATTGACTTTATTTTTATGTTTGACTTAGGTTGTGATTTTACAGTAATGCGACCTTCTTATTAATGAATTGTATAAAAATAGATATTGAATGAAGATTTTTTTAACTTAATTACCCTTATATTATTAAAATAAAAATTTTAAGTTATATAATTTTAAGTAATCAAATTAATCTTAAAAAATTAAAAATTTAAGTTTTTTTAATGCAATCAATAAAGTTTATTATAAAATATTTCAAATTATTTATTAAAAGTAATTTTCATTTTTAAGTTACGTGAGGTTGAAATTTACATCATTATTTAAATCTACCCAAACTTGCTACCAAAATGTGATTTATCTTTTTCCAAATACTATTTTTCATTGAAAAATAAAGTCAACAATCATGTTTATTAAATTCCAAAATTCCAGTTTTTTTTTTTATCACAAATGAAATCAACAGTATATGTTTACATATATACAATAGTGTCCATCATGTTATAGTAGAGAAAGAGTGATGATGGTGCTGATTTTCACGTGTCAAATCATGGCATGATACTATTCATGTGACCTATTCTGAAATGCTTACTCGGAGACAGGAGAACAAATAATATTAATATTCATAATAGACAAAGCTTCCTCTAGTATTTCTTCTATAATCACTAAAGCTGTTTCCCTCACATGTGAATGTCATCTCAACTTTAATATTTATAGAAAAATTTAAAGAGTATGATAACATCCAGAGAGAAAGAGGAGTGTTTGAAAATATTTGTATACAAGAGTGAAAAGAGTAAGTAACCCTAAATGTAAACTTCATAACCCATCAAGTTATTCCAAAAAAAAATTAAATAAAAAAAGTCATTTCTCATTCATATTATTTATTTTCTTGAAACATAAGAATTAAGACAACTTATTTGTCACAACTATTAAATTTTAAAAAATAATGATGAACATCAATAATATCTCTCTTTTGAATTCTAATTTCATTCATCTCTAATTTTACAATATTAGGACACTTCTTAAAAGGTTCACCTGACATACGATTTTTTTTAGATATTAAAAGATTTGATCGAAATTCTTTTATTAGCAAAAAAAATTGATAAATCTAAAGCATTTCCGTTGCTTCAATCCATTTAAAAAAAAAAAAACAGAACCTACTTAAAGATCTGAAAATGATTAACTCCAACTATCTTTAATTTTTTCTGTCATTGTTATATTTTCAGATACAATTTTTGACATAGAACATTTTGGACATTCTTATACTTCCACATTTTATGAATGAAGATACTTTGTCCTACATTGAAGTATTGATGAGTTGTGTTTCCTTAACCCATAAAACATTTAATATGTTAAGGCTAGTACATGCTACACACTAGTCAACACTCTTAGGTGTTGGTTCTAACGTATGAAACATGGACATATACGAATACAACGGACATAAACACGAGAATACGGTTAAATTTTAAAATTATAGAATACGGATACTGATTGATATATATATATATATATATATATATATATATATTATGTTTTTTAAGATTATTTTATATTTCATATTTTATAATATAATATTATATTTATTATAGTATACTATACTATAATATATTTATTTAAGGTTTTTTTTTATTTTAATATGATTATTATACAAAATAGAATATTATATAATTATATAATAAATTGTATTTAAATTGAAAATATAAATTAAATAATAATATTAAATTTAAAATAAAAAGTAACTTTTGTGGGAACCATCATCCTCCTCTTTGTTTTATACCTCTATCTTCTTCAACTCTGCCTCACCTCTCGTCTCTGCCACCACCTCAAAACTTTTCTCTGCCACAATGTCGTCGTCGTCCCCATGTAACCCATCTTCAAAGAAATTTTGGAAATCGTTCACATTTCCTCACTGCTCGACGCTATCAACCTCCCGCCTCCAAAAGCGAAAGCCTGCGCTGTCGTTGTACTGTACTCCAATGGGGAAAGTAGGGAAATTGTGAGCTTATGTGAAACGAAATTGTCACAACGTTATCTTCTCTTTTCTCACTAATTTTTTGTGTGACAAACGTGTGCAAGGAAGTGGATCGTGTCATCTCCGGCATGTCCAAAAATTGGGTCGTGTCGATCCAAGGAAGTGTGTCCGACACTGTGGTATCCGTCGCATGTTCATGAGTGGCATGCGTCCGAAGCACGAAAGTGGAGCTTCTGAACTGTGTCGGAGCTTCATAGGTTCTAACTCTCTCCAATGTTATTGTTTTTTCATTATGCCTTCTGACTTTTTTTTCTTCAGAAAAGAATAAAATAATAATTAAAGGAAATACTTCTGGGGTATTCTTATACAAATGCCACACAACCACGCCACCTGATATCCTATTTCATAGGACTTTTACAATCTTCAAAATGTTTAAGATCAAAACAAAACAAAAGTTATATTAAACTTGTCTAAGCTTCAAAAGGATAGTCACCCCTTCCAAACAAAACAAAATTATACATCGAAACCTACTTATAAAATACACCATACTAACCTTCATGATCTAGATAAGCCTATGTTACCTTTGCAAGTCTTGTACAATCATCATGCACCTTTCATCCTCACCTTTCCATAATGTTCTTTCTTATGATGAATTTTAACCTTATGGTTCCAATGCCATGTTATGATGACTTCTTTGCAGCAAAATCACCATGACTGCCTTCTTTCTATATTGTCCTAACTATATAACAACCATCTTTTTGCTTGTTCCTTATCCTAATATGTCTCATTCATAACATACCCTACACTAGAAAACTCAACCTTCCACACCTTTCAGTCAGTTCAAAGATACAAAAGCATAACCAGATCTATTTCACAACAATGATACATGCAACAAAATTCACAATCAATACCATTAACACCAAACAGTAAAAACAATCAAATATAGAGCAAGTAAATCTTTTAATTCGAACAAATTATTTTGTTGCCATGTTAATGCAGATTAAGGGAGATAAAATCCAATAAAAAAAAAAACTTTCCTTACTTTATGTCTCATCCATGCCCATGATTGAACTTGTGTCATGGTAAGGATTTCCACAGCATTTATCTTTGCTTGATTGAAGATAACCTTGTTTCTATGCTTCCAGATACACCATATCACAGGGACCCATAGGCTTTTCCATAATCTATTTCCTTCTTTATTAAATCATATACATGAAAACTGTTCAAAAATGATTAACCAACTCATTGTGGTTTATCGAGCTAATTCTAAACCAATTATTGCACATATTCCAAAATTGTAGTTGATACCTTACATGAAACAAGAATGTGCGAAGTTGACTCCTCTTCCCTCCCACATAAGGCACGTAATGTATCCGTCAACATCAAACCCCTTTTTTGTGCAAGTTCAACTTAGTTGCTATTCGATCTAATTAAGCCCTCCACACATAAAACTGAGTTGATGGCATAACCTTTAGATTCCAAAGATGTGCAAATGACTCGGTTACACCCCTAGTTCCATGATTTGCTAACATTTTATAAGCAGATTTTACCGAGAAACTGTAGGAGGGAGGATCGTTCCATAACCATAAATCCTTCTTTTCTAGATATAGGGAAACCTGTGACAAACATGTCATAAAATCTTCTACCAAAGGTTTTTCCCACTCGAACCACTCCCTTCTCCAACAAAAATCCCACTCCCACCTCTCATTAAACAAACTTTCGAAGCTACCAATAGGGTTATCTTTAAGTAGGGAGTTATTGTAGATTTTGGGATATCTCTCTTTGAGCTGAGAATTTGCTAACCACTCGTCTTCCTAGAATTTGAACTTTTCCCTAGACCCTATGATGGAAGAAGTGCCTTCATGTTGATGAAACTTGGATTGATGGTGGCGGAAGCTTATGAAAGAGGCGTGCAAGGATCTCCTAAGAGGTGTGGGTTCCTTGAAGGTGCATGCTAGGTGTGGAGAGTGAGTGGTGAGGCCATCTCACTTGGCAAAGGTGAAGAATGAAGATTAAAATGTCTATCCTAGAGAGGTAGGAGACAAGGAGCAAAATTGGCACAATTTTGGTAGCAATTCACTCTTTGATTAATCTTGCAAATACATGAGCCAAGCCCTCTTATTTATAGTGTTTAGAGGAATGGAAATTCAAATGAAAGTGGAGGGAGATTCAAATGAATACCCTCCCAAAAGTAGCGCCTAAATGAGCACATGGGGAAGGGTGTGTCTAGTTTGTATGCTCACCCCCTCCATGGGCTTTCTAGACCGGCCTTGGTAAATTTAGAGGTTTTAAGAAACTCTAAGTTTACCTAGGTTGGTGTTTTAGGTGCCAAAATTAATTATAAGAAAAATTACAAATAAAGTTCCTATGCTAATTTTGACAAGAAATTAAAGTCTACTCTACACTAAAGTTTATGACATCTTGAACATGTATAAGAAGGTTTCTCTGCCATCAGTAGCAGCATTCCAGTCTTCTTGGATCTTCTTGGCCATAGCCCTAGTGGTTGGCCCAAATCTACTCTTTGGTGGGTTGCATTTGGGCTTGTGCTTGGGCCTCTTCCATCACCCTACTTGCAAAACCAGATTTGAGTTGAACCAATTGTTTCCTTGATTAGAGAGGCTAACTTAGGATAAATCATTCCACCATCTAGATTTATAATCTTTTCAACCGGTGTACTTGAGTTTGCCATCCTCCACACTCCATATTTCAACTCTAGGACATCCTTCCACAGTCCAGACTCAGAGAATCCCATTCTCCATAACCATTTTGCCAAGAGTGCCTTATTAAATAGATCAATGCGTCTTATAACAAGCTCACCCTCCTCTTTCGGTTTACAAATGTTATCCCAGCTAATCCATGCGATTTTTCTTCCTTCCTCACCCCAACCCCACATGAACTTTCTCTGTAGTTTTGTAATTTTCTTACATACTCCTACTAGGGCTTTAAAAAAAGATAAGAAAAACAACGGTATGTCATTAATAACAGATTTTATAAGACAAACTCTTCCCGTGAAGGATAAGTCCCTCCCTTTCCACACCGAAAGTTTCTTTCTGATCTTTGATAGCACAAGCTCCCAGAAGGAACTTCTAGATGGATTACCACTAATAGGTATGCCTAAGTAGGTGAAGGGTAAATCCATTAGGCTGCAGTGGATTATTTCAGAGTACATATTCACCACATTCCTATGTACTCCAATTGCACCTATTTTACTCTTATGGAAGTTTACTCTTAGGCCGAAACTTAATTCAAAACATCTTAGCATAACCTTAATAGTCATGATGTTTCACACACTGGATTCACAGACGAAAAGGGTGTCATCAACAAACTATAGTAAATTCACATATATATTCTTGTTCCCAACTTTTATTCCCAAAAACAGGTTTTTTCTTGTCGCTTGTCTTACCAACCCAGCTAGACCTTGCGCCACAGTCAGTAACAAAAAAGGTGCCATCGGGTCCCCCTGCCTAAGGTCTCTAGAGGGTTTGAACTTTTTTGTTCTAAGCAAGCTCTAATCCACTGTATCTTTTCCCCAAAACCCTAATCTTCCCATCATGTCGAATAAGAATTGGCAATTTACCGATTCATACGCGTTTTCGTAGTCGAGCTTAACAATCACCCCACTTCTCCTTTCCCTTCTCAACTCATCCACAACCTCATTCACTACAAGGACACTGTCTAATAGCCCTCTATTAGATATAAAAAAAAGTTGATTGTATAAACACCCTACAAGTGAGATGGGTCTATACTCTTCTAGAGATTGGGGGTTCTCCGATTTTGGAATCATCGTTATGAATGACGCATTACAGCCCTTCGGTATCTTCCCCTATCTGTGAAAGTATTTTACTGCTTCAACCACATCCTTGTGTAGTTGATCCAAATACTTCTTAATAAAACTGAAAGTTGTTCCTTTTGGGACAGGGCTCTTACTACTATCACAGTCCCAAATAGCATCCTTAATTTCTTTCTCCTCAAAAGGTTCAACCAACATCAAGTTATCTGAATTCGTTAGGATTTTAAATTCAACGTTATCCAACCTGACACCTATATCCACTATAACCGACATCTTAGTTTTGTAAAACTCTTTAACCATCTCCTTCACGGTGTTTGGATCTTCCATCCATGTGTCGGAACTAAGACAATGTACCCCTTTGATCTCATTTCTCATCCTTCTCCATTTAATTGTCGCATGGAAATACTTGGAGTTGGAATCACCCTGTTTAATCCATAATGCTCTTGACTTCTGTTGTAGGATGGATTCAATTTTCATGTTAATAACCTGTAGTTGGCTCAAAAGCTCTTTCTCTTCTTTCCCTGGTTTAATTTCCATCCAAGTTATCTACATCATCCAACATATCAAACTCTTGTATTTTATTCATGATATCAAGTTTGATCCTATCTGTTTACCCAAACCTCTATGTTCCACCCTTTCAGATCACTCTTTAACATTTTCAATTTCTCTTTTAGCACTTGGAATTTATCTCCCTGAACCAAGTAGCTTTCCCATTTACTTTTTACAAAACTACCAAACTCCTTATCTTCCTGCCAAATGTCAAGAAATCTAAACGGTTTTGGACCCCAATCCGTTACCTTTGATTTTAGAACCAAAGCAAGTGATCAGATATATGTCAGTCTTGTACATATTGCTTACTACCCAACCAATGTTGCAACCATTCAAAGGAAGTTAAGAACCTATCAAGCCTACTCTTCACCTTACCATTAGGTTTATACCAGGTATATTTTCTACCAATACATGGGATATCAACCATCTCCAAACTTTCGATGAAGTTATTAAAGCCCTCACTTTCCTCTTATTACTTCTATCATGGTTTATCCCCCTCCATTCACCTTCGTTTCTTATAAAGATTAAATCCCCCAAGACGCACCATGAATTACAAGCTTCCCTTCGTTTGACAAATTTTAATTCTTCCCACATCTGCATTTTCACTTGCAAATTACATTAAGAGTACACATTCACAATAACAACTGGGATATTATTCTCCTTAAAGACCTCGATAAACACTATGAACCATCTATTAATGATGTGATTAGAACATTGAAAATAATTATTGTGCCATACTGTTAGAATCCCTCCTGCCCCCGTTAATTGGTTCATTGTACAAAAACCCAATATCAGCCTTTTTCTATATTAAAAGTTTGCACTTTTACTTCCTGCAGGCATACCATTTTAACACAATTATTCCTAATTAGATCCTTAATGTATCTCCACTTCACAGTACTCCCAAAACCTCTTACATTCATATATAGTATTATCATTAATAACCCATATTATCCCCTACTTCCCTTTCTGACTTTAAATTCATATCCATTGTTTCAAGTTCTTCTAGACTTATCAAGAGTTTTCCTTCATCCAACACATAGCACCTAGCTGTTTTCCCAATTTCCAAAGTCTAATCGTTTCCTTACTACCATGTTTTAACCAAAATAAACTATTACAATTATTAATGGCAATGTCAGAATCATAATTATTTATTTGAGATAAAACTGGCCTTAATTACTTAAGTTCTTCTCGCTTGTTGTATTTGCTTGATTTACTTGCATAGACATTGAAACAAGTATTTTCTAGGCTAGATAGCCTAAAATGGTTATAAAGAACCCTATTTAGAATAAGTTTAAATTTCTGTAAGCTTAAAAGATATGTGCTCCAACCTATAGCTTCCGAGTCCCAATCTCTAATCTGATCCGACCATTTATTACTTATTGATGCTTCTATCAGTCTTTAGTTCAAGATTTTAAAACATTGGATTGGACAAAGTTATCAATAGAGCAAAGAAGCTAGTGTGACCTCCAAAACTTCACCACCAATGTTGTACCATAATACCTTAAAAAAACTAATTGGGACACAGTAGAATATACAAACATTAAAAATTTACAAATTCATAAGATATTCAAAATATGTTACCTTATCTTCTGCTTATACAATATGCATTTCTTGTTTATACGCTAACATTTGTGTATCATTGGCGTCTCTTTCCAGCATTAGGTATTTTAACACAAGGATTTCAGGCATGTGATTGGACACAAACATCAACCATAATAATAAGAGAATATTGTATTTGAGTGTTTGTTTGTTACTCATGCCCAAGTTTTGATTTGTACAACCATGAACACTTCCACACCATCTAGTTTAAGGTTATTAAAAATGATATTGTTTCTATGTGTCCATATACTCTATACTATGGCTACCCACACAACCTTTCAAAAATGTAGAGTCATTTGCTATTAAGCCATATATGTTGAAATCTTAAGAAATGTTGTTTGGCTCTATTATGATGCACTTTCATTATCCCAAATCACACATCACACATCTTCCAGTTTAGATTAGCCACCATGCATGTGAAAAAAAAATGGTGGACTGATTCATCACTACTTTCACATATAACACACTTGATTCTACCTATCTAAACACCTCTCTTGGTTAGGTTATCAAAAGTAGCTATTTTATTCTGGAGAACCCACTATGCAAAAAATTGGGTTGAAGGTAGGGGACTTTAGTATTCCACTTTCATATAGATCGATATTATTATAGAACTAGATTTCCTTTTCTACCCACTGACTTTCCTAAGATCCCCTCCACCATATCATGCATGATTTACTTTGTACTCATTTAGTATTCTCATTCATCCATATTTATACTTCAAAATATTTGTCCACAAACCCCTTTTTTTTCTTTCGTAATCTCCATTTCTATTTACTTAGAGTTATGTTAAAACATCTTAGATCATTTACTCCTAAACCACCATTTTCTTTAGTCTTACAAATATTTTCACATCTCACCCACGCAAATCTTTCTTCCATCATGTCCACAATCCTTAGTCGGAAATGTTTTTCTCCTAGTCACATACATAAAGTCTTTTTATTAAGTTTATCCCATATTAAATATATAATTTACATGTAAAACATATATCAGATTATTCTTAAGGTAAATTTGGTTAAAACTATTTCTAATAACTCTATATTAAATTTTATTAACCATTAAGCTTAAAGTTTGAGTATACAAAGTCTATTTTTAAAAAATATTAAAGCGTGTTAAATATTTCATTAACTAGATTCAATTTAGTAGATGATACACTTTTAAAATTATAAAAAAAAATATTAATTATAAATTTACATGAGTATAAATGTCTGATTTATCTAAAATTGATGTAAATAGCAAGTTAGTTGGTGAGAAAACATCCAATAATCGATTTAATAAGATTATATAGATATAAAAAAGAGTTATGGAGAATTGTTGGTAAATATTAAATGATTTATTTGTATATTATTGTAGATGGCGAAGAGAAGTTAATAGTTTAGAAAGGCTTGAAGGAAAAAGAAAAGCAGTGATGAGTTTTGTTAATGTGTTTGAAAATTTTAAAAAAAAAGGGTTTGCCGACTGTACTGGTTCGCATAGAGAATAATGGGTTCATGCACTTATTCAACCAGCCATGTCCTTGTCAAAACTGCATCTTCAAGTTTAGATACTAATTACCACTTCTAAGGATCCACTGCCATTGTCACTCAAAGATGGAGACAAAGACAATTACTATGATTGCAATTCCTACACAATAACTACCAACACACAAACTGAATGTGGAACCTTACCTAATCAAAAACCTTACTCCAACTTTTAACTGCTACTTTCAATATGGAATAAATCTTTTTAGAAACAAAATATTCATAATGGATGTTCAAAGTTTCTAATAATCCTATTTTTATAATATGGTCAGAGATTTCACATTAAAAAAAATCTTAATATATATATATATATATTTACTAATATATATGCATATATATATATAAAAACCTTAGAAGTTGATAGAAGAAAAAAATTCATTTATAGTGATTTTTGTAAGCGTTAAATGTTTTTTTTCACCCTGTATTTCACGTAAAATGGATTTTTGTGTATAGTTCAAACTTTAAACTTTTTGATACTTATAATAAGAAAACTATTTGAATGTCATTGTCAGGTTTTTTTTAATGTCATTGTCAGTTTTTTTACTTGACGAACAAAACTTTAATGGAAACTAAGATGTTAAAATAGTTCATGTCCTCAATATCTATTCCAATAATTTTTCTATTTTGAGAATTGAAGATGTCTAAAAATTAGACTAAGGATGACAATCAATTTCACGTTATAATATAAAGACGAAAAATATATTTAACTTTTTTTTAATATATAATTGTGTTAGTGAAATTTTTTATAAATGTTTCATATAAATTTGATTTGAGTGAAATAGTTTTTAGGAAAGATACATGTATTATATATAAAATAAAATAAACCATCCATCAGATCAATTTAATTTGTTAATTATTAGAAACAGATTCGATGCTTACTTTGAAACTCACTTTATATCCAGAAAGGGAGATAGAGAGAGGATGAATTAAAATTTGCTCCTACAAATATAATTAATTAGCTTTCACGTCTTTTTAATGTATTGTAAGTTCGCCATTTGGTAATTAATTACCATCTAATTAATCTCCAACGTTAACCATTAATAATTCACTTTGGTTAAGGTGGAACAATCGGGTAGATTATAGTTTGAAGCAACAACCTAATTGCAAGGACTCCCAAGCTTAATCACACCTTACTAAAAAGTATTATCATTTGCTGACTATTTAACATGAAATTAATCTTTCTTTTATAGAATATTTATCCAACAATAGTTAAATTATTAATATTTAATACAAACACAATGAGATTAAACCAGTGATTTCACCCAAAATATTAGCTAAGGTGTAATTATAATAAAAAAAAATTCTAATATAAAAATTAACATAGATTTAACTCGTTTGGACCAGTTTGTTCATAACCTCATTTTAAAAGAAAGAGGAATTAAAATTAGATCTTTTATTAACTAAAACGAAGTTATACATGCTTAATTCTGTCATATAACTCTTTTTAATTATTTTAAAGTTATGTATGAACTAATTATGAAAAGGTTCAACATAATTTATTTTATTTCTTTTGTCCAAACCATTTCATTATTAACATATTGAATATTAATATAATATGTACATGTTATTAGTTTACATTTTAAAGTTTATCAAAAAAAATTAAATCAAATTTAAAAATAAAAAATAATTAATAACTATATTAATTAAATTAGATACTATTTCATAAATTAAAAAATTATTAATATTTAAAGTAGTTTTTACTATTAATAAAATTTATAAAATAATTTTTAAATTATATCTAATATTAGTTATTAAAATTTTAAATATTAATTACTTTAAATTTTAAATTAATCTTTAACTAAATTAATAATGAATTTATAATTTAAAATAATTAATGGTTAAAATTTTAATAACTAATATTAAATATTAAATTAAAAACTATTTTATAAATTTTATTATTTATACTAATTATTCTAAATAATAATAAATTTTTAATTTGCAAAATAATATAAAAAATTAGTCAATATAATATTTATTATTTTTTATATTTATAATTAGTAGAGACTTGTTTTCACTTTGCGTGCACAGACTATTAACTATGCAGGACGTATATGAGCTGATGGACTAAAATGTTTAACCCAACCTAACTCACTCCACATTATTATTTTTAATCAATTAAAATATTTAATATAAAATAAAAGTGTATTCATTTTAAACTAATTAATTAAATTAGGCCACATATATTTAAACATTTTACAAAAAAAATTACTAGAATATTGAGATTATTAAGGACTGGTTATTTGTAAGCTTTACACTTATCTTTATATAATTACTTAAAACATTTTTTTTCATTAATTTCACTCATTCGAAGCTTAATTTTTCTAAAGTATATAAACAATCATACTGATACATTTGACAGAAAATAATCTTGTTGACAATAGGACAGAATGGGTATATTTTTCAATTAATATATTTTAAAATATATCAACTTAATCACATGTATTTTATTTATACCTATAAATTTAATTTTGTTCTATTTAAATTAAAATTATTACATAAAATATTTACCAGTTGACTTAATTAGCTTTCTCCGAGTGAAATTAACATTTAGTATATTGAATGAAAATTGAGGCAGAGGAATGACATATACAGCTGTTATAGAAGCAATTGGTAGTGTGAAAAAGAAAAAACAAATCTTTTGTTGATCATCTATCTATGTTTCTGGTTACTACTATCTTCACCTGCTGGAGCATGGATGCGGCTTCTTAGTTCTTCAAAAGCCTTCATGCTCTCTCTATCGAAACCTCCTGCAAACTAAAAAAGAGTTGCACTTGTTTATTTGAGGGTGCAGCAAGAAAATTCCTGACCTGTTGAGTTAGTCCATTAATTTATTAAAGGAAAAAAAACGCATGGCCTCTTTCTTGGGCCAACAGTTTAGGACTGCTTCTTCCTGCACCTCCATACGTTCTTCTTCTGACACCTTCATAATCTTTCATATTTCAAAAATGTTTTTCTGTAATATTCTGGATTATGTAATCCGAAAGCCTTTTTTTCAGTTGTGTGATTAGTTTTCGGATTACATAATCTGAAAGTCTTTTCTAATATGAGATTAACTTTCAGATTATGTAATTCGAAAGCTTTTTTTTCAAATACATGATTGGTTTCCGAATTACATAACCTAGAAGTCTTTTCTAATATGAGATTAACTTCCGGATTACATAATCAAGAAGCTGTTTCCAGATTATGTAATTCGGAATACCATTATTTAAAATATATTCTGAATAACATAATCCGGAAGCTATTTCTGAACCCACGATTAACTTCTGGATTATGTAATCCGGAATATATATAATTTTTTTTAAAATTGTTATAAATCTATGGAGTGACACAAAAAGAATAAAAAGGTATTTTCATGTTGTATGGGATGACACAAGAAGAATAAAAATGTATTTTCATGTTTTATATGGGAGTGACATATATGGTGGAGGTGCAGGAAGAAGCAGTCCAGTTTAGGGTCCAACTTGGCCCGTGACAAATTTTGACAGTTCCATATTTCATTATTCCTCAAGGATACTTTAGTTTTCTTGCTTTGTATATAACATTAGCTGATGCAATATATATATAGAATTTGTCTCAGGTATATTAGTGTGTGTTTATATATATATTAGTTTATCTATGCAAAATCATTTTATGTTCATGAGGGATGAAGAAGGGACACCAAAACCAATAGCCTTAAAATTACCTGATGAACACGAAAAGCAAAACGCACTCCTTGCAGAATCAAAAACTCTCTGTTGGGTTCCTTGTCGGGTCCAGACAATATATCAAGTTCAGATGCAACACGTTTCATGTACTTGTTAGCCAGTTGCACAGAGGAAAGCTTGATCTGCAGTCAGAGAGTTACCAGTAGCAACTGCTAAGTTACCAGATGCATGTCTATTACAATACGTGAACAATTCTGTAATATTGGTAAACATGATACTATTGAAGATATTGTAGAATTGCATTTTCCGAGGTTTTTCCTACGTGTTCTAAGAAAAGTGCAGAAATTTAGTGCGAGAGAAAAAGTAGAGTACAAAGGTTAAAAAACAGATACATTTACAAAATTTCATAAAGAGCCTAACACTTTTAATGAAAATAATATAAACTGGAGAATGTGCGTTAACTGGAACACGAACTGATTCTGTAATTTAGAAGCATACCTTTCCCATAACTCCCGTATCTAATAGCCAAGTTACTGGTATTTCAAACTCTTTGTACCGCGAAATAGCCATATCTCTTGTCCGTAAGAGTGCATAAATGCTTTGCTCCACTCTAGAAGCAAAAGTAGAGCAAGACGGAAATAGATGAATGAATGAATAAATAAGCTCCATTCTATATCTATAGAGAATAGCAAGGAACACGTACACCAAGAAACATTAAAATAAACAAGTTTATCGCATTCTATATTTGTGACTTGAAATGTCTGAATCTCCAGCATTTATGTAGACATAAGAAAATAGTTTACATTCTATTTGGATAATAGTCATTCTAGATTGAATTTTCAAGAAATATCCATCAACGATTGCCCTCTTAATCTAGTATTTATGGTATACATCAAACTATAACATAAACAGTGACGCTTACTTTTCAAGCAATGAGTACATTTTCTGCAAAGCAGCTTCACATGGGTGTTTGGGATCATCAGTGAAGGTGGAGACTTGATTTTCCAATTTCATCAGATCCAGATATTCAAAAGCTGCCTCCCTCAGCACATCTGTTTTCCCTTCGGGCCAATCAAAGTGCTTGAGAACAGCTCGTTCATCGACCTTGTAAAATAAGTTGAGATGAATAAAATGCACATTGGATGTAAAATTGCAAAGGAGGAATGCAATTTATGGGGGAAAACAGCACAAAGAATCAACTTCCATACTTTCTCAAAAGATCTGCAATTTATATTCATTAGGTTCTAGAAACTTGTTAATGATGGTGGAGCAATGACAGAAGCACCTACCAAGAAGGAAAGCTCCTCATCTAACCAGTTCACAAAAGCCACTAGATCTTCAATATTATAGAAGGAGGCTGCTCGAACTTCAGTTGCCAAGGATAAGACAAAGTCACCCTGTGTTTCCACATCGGCTTTCACCTAGATCCATATCCATTAAAAATAAGGTTCTAAATTTGTAATGATAGAAATGCCATTATGAAAAAATAACAAAGCCGGGGTATATTTGTAATGTACAGCTAAGAGGAATGATGATCTGTTCTCAATCTCCCCAATCATGTTGCTCCTAGCATCAGATGCATAAGTTGTTGAAGAAAATAATGATGAAGTTTCATTCTTTTCCTCCTGTTTCATCAGTGTTTGATAAAATTCAACTAGCTCAGGAAAACGGTGAACTTTATCAGAAGCTAATGATCCTCCTGATAGGCTTCCTAGTGGAGTGGGAAGTGGTCCACCTGGTCGTGCTGGTGGGGGTGGGGGTGGAGGAGGAGGAGGCACAGATGGAGGACGTGATACTGCATTTGAAGGATTTGAATGTGTACAAGCAGGAGCACAATAAGATGGTTTAGGAGGTGGCTGAGGCACCCTAGGTGCCCTTTTCTCAACGTTGACAAGGTTCATCTTGCTAATGGTTTGACTATTGACATTCTTCTTAGCATTGTCAGGATGATCATTTGAACTACCAGAAACATATGCCTTCTCCTTAAATTGAGTGAGTTTTGATGGCAAAGATATTGTCCTCTCTCTTTCAGCCTTGGACATATTCAAATTTGAATTGTCACCAAACTTTTGCCCTCTTGCTTTCTCAGCCTTTTCCTTAATTTGTTTCTCCCTTTCCAAGGCCAATTTATGGCGGTCTTTATATGCAGGATATTTTCCATCCAGATGCCCAGCAACTGTCTTAGACATCAACTGGAATGAAGATGCAACAGAATTTAAGGATTCACACGATGAAACTCTTCTTATGCTAGGAAGAGCTAGAATTTCAGGAGAATTAGATACTTCCTGATCATTCTGTCCAAAGGTAGTGATGGCTACAGAATCACCAGCATTCCTTTGCCTCAAGGATTCTTGGGAATCCCTTGGTCTATTACTCATATTCATCCTGCTAGGAGAGCTACCTGAAAGATATCTGGCTGGTGATGAAAGAGCACTCGAATCATCTTTGCTTTTGCCCCATTTCTTCAACTTTTGGATTAAACTAGTTTTCTTGCTAACACTACTATGTTTACTCATAAAGCTATCAATTGAAGAAGCATTGTCAAAATCTTCACTGCCTGGTGAAGAGGTATGAGAGAAGTAACTATCAAGATCTGTATCACCTTGTCCATGCTCTGATCCCGCATATTCTAACATTAACTGCTTAGCCTTCTCTTGTGATTTTGGGCTGAGACTTATGTTTAGATCACGGGCTGATAATTTTCCAGGAGGTGCCTGGTAATTCTTCAGCTCATACCTTAAGCATGCATTGACCCAACGAAGATATACAAGCTCTTCAACTTCACTGAACCTATTAATCTGGAGTCCTTCTACTTGCTTAAGCAAGTCTTCATTCGCATGCCTCAGGTTACTGACCTCTTTTTCCTTGGAAACCATTTCATTCTGCAGTTCAAGGCAAAGCATCTCAAAATGGAATTATACTCATTACGTGTAAAATATATAAAACTAATAACTAATTTATCACTATCATGAAAGAACTATACATCTTTTCCCAATATATTTTTATCAAGTAATTTCCAATTAATAAAATAATTGTTATCCATATACATCTTTAAAAGAATTTTCTTCTAAATGTTAGATCCCCATTAACCAATAAACATACAATAGATCACAGCAGAAAGAACATAGGAATGTTAACTAAAAATAAAGAAAAAAAACTTGAGATTTAGTTTCTTTTATATTATAAACCTCATGTAGTTAATGTTTGATTACTTTCAACCGTTGAGGTTTTTTATTACTTTCAACCATCATTTCTTACTTGTGTGACTAGTGTTCAGTTGATTGACAAGGTAAACAACGAGAACTCACTGACGTTAAATTATTGATTAAAAAATCTAATTTTAGGTAGCTGAAAACTTATCATACACTTTTTCAACTATGAGCAATTCTAAAATATCGGTTTCATGCATCTGTTTAACTCTCAGAAGAAAAAACATGTACTCTGTGACTCTGACCTCATTACAGAGTTCTGTAATTCTATATTCAGCAGCATTGAGTTTAACTGTTAATTCTCGCTTCTCATGTTGAAGTTCTTTATTTTCTCTCTTAAGCTCCACAACTTCAACCTCCAAGTGATTCAGAGCTTTCAATTTCTTTCCAATTTCAGCATCTGTCTTGACAGCCTCTTCTTCCTTTATCACTAGACTAGAAACTTTTTGTTTAAGCAACAACAACTGGGTTTTTGCCTGGTTAGCCTCAAGCTGTATCTGCCTTCGCAGTTCCTTGATTTTGCTTCTTGCTGCCTCAAGTTCTCTCTTTGCCGAAGCTCCATGTGTGAGCTCTTCTTGAAGCTTCTTCCTCTCTTCCTGCAAGGAATTAATGGCCATTTTAAGCATATCTGTTTCCACAGTCTTATTTTTCAACTGCCTTTGCAACTCCACAAAGTCCGCTTCCTGCTCCTTCAAACCATAGTACTCAAGCAATTCACCTTCAAGTTTTACTTCCCTCTCCTCCAATTCCTTCACTAGATTCCTCAACCGTTCTAATTCACTGGCATTGTTATCCATATTAGTTTCATAAACTTTGTCTTTCTTCTCCTCATCAGTCCTCTCAGCAAGTGCTGGAAAATCAATCTCTCCAGATAGAAGGCTTTCAAGTTCAGGAGGAATATCATCTTCAAAATCATCGGTTCGATTGATTACGCTGTTAATTAACATAACCTCCTTTTGCTCTTCTTCTTGCCTCTGCAACAATGTCAAATCATCTCACAAAAGTAAATAAATATTCCCATTATTTTCCATTCATACGAAGACAAGAAAGCAAACAAAAGAAAATTAAATTCTACAACTTCAGCCGAATATACTCACAACCTTCGCAGTGAGACCGTCATCAGTAGAATAAGTGACCTGCTCCTGTTCTGTACCCTCATCTTGACGTTTTCTAAACGTTGCTTCACCATGTTCTGAGTGAGCCACAATGAGAGAATTAGGTTCAACATAAAGGGTCAGCGTTATTTATAGGAACAGTCATCAACATGAAGCAAGATGAGATTATTTTGCATGTTGAGAAGTGAATTGATCAAAATCTTGAAATAATAAGAAATAAAAAGTGGTGAATAAGCACGAGAACCTGATCTTGAGTTATTCACCTTCAGCTGCTTAACTGTGAGGGCTGCAATGGAAGCAGCAACTATGACCCCTAACCTGACTATCATGAATCCAGAGGCGGCATCAATGTCCTAACTATACCCATTCCCCCAATTTTCATAACGAAAAGTTCAAACCATTGGAGCTTCAAAAGTGAAAACCAATGACTCAGAATCCACAACTGGTGCAGAAGAGAGGATAGCAAAAAGAGAAATCCCGGCACAAGAGTTAAGCAAAACCCAGATTTGGAAACATGTAATTTTCAATCTTTCACCTTTGCACAACCTTACTAAGTAGAATTCCTTGCACTACTTTGATACAAAGAGACACACAACGAAAAATAGGTAGTGGACAAACCGGGCACAAGTGGGTGTGTAATACCTAACCAAGATCCGCTCACAGAATGTTATGAAGTTACACTTAAATGCAAGCAAAGGAACAAGATTTATTGAAATCAGCTTGTCAGAATAAAACTAGAACATGGACATGCTTCTCCGAAGATTTGTTTTCCTTCCTGGTTTTAAGGTTAATCCTATGATAATTTATTTATGTATGAGAAGAAAAGGAAAATACGAGGAATTGGTTTGACTCTTGCCCCTTCACTTTCATTTGATGTAGCCGTTGTTGCCCGTTGTCGCTCGTTCTAGTTTCCCCCTCCTAAATCTTCTTCTTTTACCTCTTCTTCTTTTCAAAGAATCGTTCCTTTTTTCCTTATATAAACTTTATTCCATTTCTAACATTTAAGTAAAATATATCTGCATCTGATTAGATGAGTATTGTATTTTACAAGCTAGGTCATGATAATAATAATAGTTTATAAAATAAAATTAATAAAAATAGTTTTAAAAACTGGAATTAAATAAGATTATAAAATACTAATTTGTTGGATTGATATAAAAGCGATTTACATCTCATCTGATTTCATTTGACATTTGCTCAGCTACCAGCAAGAATACAACAAAGCAAAACACTAAACTTTCCCATTATAAACTTAAACATATATTAAACAGTAGAAAAGCTTACTTTAGTGAATTAATTGTAAGCATTAATTTTTTTTCGGTTATCTTACTAAAACATTTATGACAGAAAAAAATATGCATTATTAAGGAAAAAAAAGTTAAAATAAAAAAATTTCTAGAATTAATTAAAAGAGTCCACACAGATAATAAAGATGAGATATAAATAAACATATATTTTTTCCAGTAATTCAATTAAAAAATTGTAATTGATCAGATATTTAATTTAGAAACATATATTAAATACTCAAAAAATAATCTTATATTAAATACCTGAACTTATTTTAATTTTTTTTTAAAAAAATAAGCATAAAGGTATATTGGAGACTCTAAAGCACAAAATGAAGTCATCAAAATAATTGTAAGTAATTTAACCATGGAGCCTTTTTCTAAGTGCATTATCACGCTTAGAGGGCGATCTGTATTAGGATTGGCACAAAAATGTAATGATGCCAAAGTTGAAATATTTTTTGGTACAGTAGGAAAATAAAACAGAGAAACCAAAAAAGAAACTGGAACATAGAATTGTAGCCCAAAAGAAAGAGTCCTTTCTCAAAACCATGGATTAAGCTGAACTCCATGCATGCGAAAGCCTGAAATTCAAACACTAGTGCAGAAATACTAAATAAGGACGGCTATTTTACATTTACAATGACGGCTATAGAGCCTTATTTATCAGCATGCATTCGTAAATCAAAGAGATACAAATGCGGCTATAGCTGCATTTGTAAATACTATTTATAAGGGCGGCTATTTTTGGTAGCCACATTTGTATATGCTTCTGAATCAGGTGACAGGGTTTAGGGGTTTAGCATTTACAAATGCGGCTATTACCATAGCCGCATTTGTATATTTGATTTACAATTGTGGTTATTACCAAAGTCGCATTCGTAAATGTGATTTACAAATGCGGGTTTGGTAATAGCCGCATTTGTAAATCACATATACGAATGCGGCTATGTAAATCATACGCTGGATTTATAAATGCGGCTATGGTTAATAGCCGCACTTGTAAATAGTGGTTTTTTTTTAGTGTAATCCGTTTAGTGTTAATCCCATATAAATTAACTTGTTCAATTATATATACCCAGCCAAACACATACATAAATTCAGAGAATCAAATATATATTGATCAAAATGTACATTACAAACACTAATCAAATTACATATAATCCCTACACTATTGATCAACTATCCTAGAGTTATAAAAAAATTATGAAATATGTGGACCAAGAATGTCTCACATATGATATGGCTTCCGAACTCATTGGTATTTCTTCCGTGAATAACTACATTTCAAAATATAATTGACATAAATTAGTTTTAAGATACATATATGTTCAAGAATTATAAAAATGATTTAACTTATCATGTTACCTCTTTCCAACTAGTTTTAACACCTAGTCTTATAATGGTAATCATCCACTGCATAACGTAATAGCCACACTCATAGCTTCCTGGTTGTTTATTACACTATAATTCAATAAAAAGTAAAAGTTAGTATATTGATAAACAATGAAAAGAGAAAGAAAAAATTACAAACTTTTATTCTTATCCAGTCCAAATTATTTGAACTGGATTGACCTTTTAGGATGTTATATCCACGCCAAGAACTGGTTAATACAAAAACCTCATTAGTAGATGGTTAATTAGTAACATACAAAGTTAAGTTTATAGTGTACTTACATATCAATGATATTCTTAAAATTTGTGGGTATCTTCTTGTGTAGAGAACAAAACCACACAACAGTCTTATCAACCATTGATAAGACAAGTAACTGTCAATGATGCCTATATCATCCATGAAAAGAGTTAGTAAATATTTAAAACATGAAATAGTAATAATTGACGACATATAATTAAACTTACTCATTAATATAAGGGTATAAATAAATTTATTTTCTCTCTTTTTCTAGAGTGTTAGTGATGTATGCCTTGGTCTCATATGACCTTAGTCCAACAGGATTAGTATATGCAGGATCTAAGAATCCATACACATTTTCCTTCTCCTCAGTGAGACAGACTCCATGCAAAAACCTACAAGTTATTAGTTAAATCATAATCAATAATAATTTAACATAAAGTAAATTGAAATATAGGTAAAGATACTTACATCATAAAAAATTGAATTATATTTATATTGAGCTCGTGATTCCTAGCTACAAATTCTAATAAATATGTGTTGTACATGAACAGTGATAGTTCAATGTTTATTTGAAAAAACGTATCATCCCACAGAACTTCAAAAGGTTGATGACCAATCTGACTAGCAACTAGACCTAAGGAAGCTATAGGATCGTCAACTGGAACCTCATGCTTCTTCTCCGGACTTGGTTTCCGAAGAGGTTTCTACAAAATAAAGAACATTTGTATTAAATTATATGTAATATATAAATATAAATACAAATATAAATTAATATAATGAAATGAAATTACTACATGAGGTTGTGGCATAAATCGAATGTGATGTCTGGGTCAGGCAACGAATGTCTGGAATGCATCGACCATAGTGGTTATCTCATCTGAAAGTAGTGGAACACGAGCATCAAGTACTCGTACTTTTTCAACTGTTACCTTCGCCACATCAGGGAGAGAGGAACATTATGTAAGGTGGTGGCCTCTTCATAGACTTTTCCAAGGGCCACCACCTGAGGAAGCTTGTCGGCCGCTACCAGTATCTCACACTCCCTCGTCTGCCCAATGATATCATCCCCTGATGTTGTAGGAGCCGCACAACTCCCCTTTGTGCTCTTGGGACTGGGACTAACAAGGGGTTGAATCGGCTCAGCACAAAGTAGTTGCGATAGAAACTCATGTCGCATTCGATCATTCTCCTTTCTCATCTCTAGCCGCATCCGATCAGTCTCCTTTCTCATCTCCTCCATTAATTCTTCACGTATCTTAGTCTTCATTTGAGCTTCGCTCTCTTTGGGGGAG
>Ga0123342_1003787_pt1 | contig 23818 bp, 11 predicted proteins | sample Turbeawhitnodule_FD_89960 | JGI IMG/M metagenome (GOLD analysis project Ga0123342, IMG submission 89960) | Root nodule microbial communities of legume samples collected from Mexico - Turtle bean Mexico white nodule | ecosystem: Host-associated > Plants > Roots > Nodule | place: Mexico: Nepantla... | reverse complement strand
TTGATTAAATTATAGATCATTTTATAACAAAAAAAATTATTGGTATCTAAAATAGTTTCTATTATTAATAAAAATTATAAATAGTTTCTATTATTAATAAAAATTTATAAAGTACTTTATAAACCTTTTGGAACCCTTTTTTAGTAGTTTTTCCTCTTTTTATCTTCTAGTTTCTAAGTCTCCCTTCTTCAGCAGCTTCTTCCATGATTCTTAGGTCAATTTCAACTCCAAATAAGCTCTTCAAAAAGTCAAAACATTACATGAATCAGGAAAAATATAAGTTATAAGAAGTCATTGTTAAGACGTTTTTGTAAAAATTCTATTTAAAAAAATACAAATATAATCTAAAAACAGAAAATAAGAACAAAAGAAACTTAAAAGAAATGAAATTAGTCTAGAAAAATACTAAAAAATTGAGTTATCACTCATCTCTTTGGGTCTCAAATTCTAGGATAACATAACATAAAGGAATTGTATTAGCATGACATGGACTTTCAATCCACTTATGCATGTTGCCTCAGAAGCCTTTTAATGAGTTCTACATTTCTTAATGATATCTTTATAAAATGGAAGAACTGTGTATATCCCAAGGATCCATCAAGAAACTTATTGTAAACGAAAGTTATGGGGGAGGTGTCATAGGTAATTTTGGAGTTAAGAAAACTCTTGAAACACAAATTTGATTGGGTACACGTGAGAGTAAATGTTTAAAGGTTTTGCTCTAAATGCATAACTTGTCGACAAGCTAAGATAAAGTAATTTCCCATGGACTTTACACATGATATTAATATGGACTTTGTGCTTGGTCTTCCAAGAATCCATATGGACTTTGATTCTATCTTTGTGGTAGTGAACCATTTCATTAAAATCGTTCATTTCATACCATGCTAAAAGGTTGTCAAATTATATGGTCAACCTAAAATTGTAGAGTCTAATAGGGATGTTAAGTTCATAAGTCATTTTTAGAAAACTCTTTGGAAAAGACTTGAAATTATAAATTTTTGTTCTCTACTACATGACACTCTCAAACTGATGGACAAACTGAGGTAGTGAATAAATCTCTATCCACTTTTCTAAAAGTAATCTTAAAAGGCAACAATAAGTCTTGAGATGAATATTTTGCTCACATAGAGTTTGCTTATAATTGAGTAGTTTACAAGACTAGTAATTTTTCTCCTTTTGAGGTTTTTTTTATGGTTTTAACCCTATCACTCCTTTTGATTGCTTCCACATTGAGATACAACTTGTTTATTTCATAAGGAAGGAGTCTCTAGATTTGAGTTTATCAAGAAGTATCATGAGAAGGTGAAAGACCATATTGAAAAACATACTAAAAAATATGTTTGATACAACAACAAAGGGAGAAAGAAAATTATTTTTAGGAATGAGACTAGGTTTGGCTACATCTGAGAAATGAAAGGTTTCCCTCTCAAAGACAATCAAAACTTAGTCTAAGAGGAGATGGTCCATTCCAAGTCCTCCAGAAAATTAATGAAAATGCATATAGATTATATCTTCCACCTGAGTATGGAGTCAACCCTACTTTTAATATTTGTGATTTATCTCCTTTTGAAGGGGTTGCTAATTATGAGGATGGAGAGTTTGATGGAGAACATATATGTGGCACAACCTATTTTCCCTTGACAAGGTTCATCACTAGAAACTTCAAAGAAGAAAAAAAATACCTCTAGGAAGAAGACTTTCCTAATTTGAAACATGGACTACTAGAATTCTCTTTTTTCTTTTTAGTCTTATATGTATAAATAGTATAGGTGTACATTCTTCTTTGTATTGTGGGATTTTGTAGAAACATGAGGGGCTTCCACTGGGCCTCAATTAGGCCTTGAAAATTCAGCCAAAGAACCTTACAGAATTTGGCCAAGGAAAGGAAAAACTAGGAAGAAGAAGCTTGAAGCATGAAAATCCTACGTCATTTAGGAGATGTTATTTTTAGTGCAATTTGGGGGAACTATTTCCCTTGGCTTGGACTCCCGAAATTTTCTCTTAGTCCCAAATCTTTTGCATCATGTTGGCTAGAGATCTATAAATAAAATCCTTGATCCATGTACAATTCATCTTTTGATGAATGAGAATTAATTTGCTTAATTTCTTATCTTTTTATTCTTGAGGTCACACATGTGAGTAATCTTTTTCTAAGAAATCTTTCTTTATAGAGGAACAAATTTGAGTTTTTTTAGAGACTTAATAGTTAAAAAAATTTCAATCTCCAAAAGGTTTGTTGCTGCTTAGAGGAGAATAGACTCCATCAATTATTATTTAAATTGAAGAAAAATTATTATGTTTACGGTATTGGGATTTGAATTTCTTAGCAAGATATATCAACAAATTAGATTAGATTATAATTAAAGTTAAAATTAAAAATTTGTGATTAGAATTTTAGCACACGACACAAAAGTGCACTTACACTTGCAGAGATGTGAGAAGTACACTAGTATAGAAACTGTATGAGAGATTCACATATGTGTGAGAGACGAGGTGAAAAGCATATTTCACTATTACATATTACAACCATGTTCAAGAACATTTTGTAATGAATTAGGAAAAATAGTCTTATGGAAGTTGTAGTGCTAGATGCTAGTTTACTAAAAATGATTTCTATAACTAAAGTTATGATTTTTTTTAATTAACAAAGTTATAATTTCTACAACCATGATTAGTTATGTTATCCCAATTCATTTCTAGTAAATTTCATTCTAATTGAGAATGAATGGTGAGAGTCTTTTTTAGTATGATATGATTCATATACTCTAGATTACTTCATATATGCAATATTGTGTATGGCTGGTTTAAATAATAAAGGCAACATGATATGGAAGCTTATGTGGGAGGCTATAATGAGAAGCATGTGGGAATAGAGAAACTCTATATAGTTTAGCAATGATAAAGCAAATGGGGAGAAAATATTTAGGAATGTACAACTGAAATGTCGGACATAAATTAAAAATAAAATATTTAAAACAAAATTCTCATACTCTAATTGGTATATAAGCATACATTTGATTTTTAAGTATCATCAATCAAATTTTAAACAGAGAGATAAAATATGTTTAATCATGAATATACATAACAGTTTGGAAAAGACATAGATTACAATTTGACCATTATGGTGCAGACGACAAGCAAAATACACCTATATGGTTTAAAATATAACAATGGCAAACTACCTAAATGTTAAATCAAATTTTGGTTAGGATGATAAAATAGATGTATATGAAGTGGGCCATTGATAGGTATAAACTAACATGATATCACGTTATTTGAAACAGCACAAATCTAAGTAATCTCTCATTATCATATTATTTGGAGGATCAACAATTTGGGGAGATTATGGAACGATGTAACACATTGAAACTGGGTTATATTCGTGTAGTAGAACCAAGTGTAATTTTTATTACCTAGATAGTAAATGTTTCAACAAGGAAGCATTGTAATCTTAAGGAGAATATTTGTTTTGCTTTGTGACCAAAATCAGGGTGGATAGTATTGAACTTTTTATTTGTGGTTAGGAGAGTAGGATTTTAAATTGTGGCTACATGTATAACAGTAAGCTTTTGATGTGGTTAGGGTAGTAGAATTTAAATGGTACCTACAAGTAGGTATTCTTTATAAATATTTTAATTACTTTGTATAAGGATTTCAAGACTCCGAGTACTCCATTTATGTACATATTTTTCTTATTTTTTTAGCTGATAAAAAAACATTTAAAGATAAAATAATTAATTCATTTGAATGAATTTTATTAAAATAAAATATTATACTTTAACATGTCAATTTTTTTATTAAGACATTACAAATATATAAATAAATATTTCACAATTGAATGACCAATAAATAGAAGAATTATGGCATCTATTCAACCAACTGATGTGTTTACGAACCTGATTTATTTTCTAGATGCTTCGATCATGTGTACAAAAATGGTTGTTTGACTTGTCTCTCTTTTTTGGTCCATTAGCCTTGCCCTCTGCCAGGCCCCCTTTTCATTCGCATGCACTTATGACATGTAAACATTTTTACGTGAAACAAAGTAGCAGTGGTACAGTTCAAGGGAGATAACACAAATCGTCCATTTATTAATTAGAAAATCAAAATAAATTGATTGCCTTTCGGCTAAGTCAGTGGCTATATGAGGATCAAGAGAGAGAATCTTACATAAGCTAACACCCCAGATAATTACATACTAGCAAAAGTTTAAGAAAAAAAAAAACTGACAATCTAAACAAACTAATCTAACAAGTGTTGCTAAGCTGAAAACTTTGCTCAAATATTTTCTCATCTAGTTGAAGTAACAGCCGCAGTTTGATATTCTCAATAGAGTGCTTTCTGCTGAAAAGCTGTGTACGTGTAATGCTAGGTCCATTTAGACTAATTACAAATTTCACCAGCCGCAGGCGATTAAAATCATTTAAGTTCAGAAAGTAACTTTAAGATGGAATTGCTTGATGTTATAATATATCTTATCCCTTTCCTTGTTTTTGTTGTTTAAGTCAACACAAGGGCAATCCACAAACCTGTCCTCCTACCAGAACTGCAAAGAGCCTTGTTTCCGTAGGTTCCCAAAGGCTACCCTCCCTTTCGATTCAGTAAAATAAGTTGCTGCCATGCAAGAAGGTTCAAGAGAAACCCTCCACACACTATTTTGCATTCATTATCGTTATCTGCAACACAGCTTTAAAAGGAATGTTAAAACCGTATTAGCATGTCATCTTAAAAGGAATGTTATTTGCTGAACTGGCGCTTTAAGACCTATGATATGTCCCTCTCATGGATCAAAGGTATAAAGGTGTTTGGATAATAATATCAACATGCTTTGGAACAGATGTAAATATTACCTGAACTAAAATCAAGATGCACCTATAGGATCAAATTTCCATCATAAACTTCACCGAAGATATTTGGGCACCCATTCCATTTTCCTAGAGCTCTCGCTTCCCAATACCCGCCAATATATCGAAACGTCCCGTTTTCACCTTCTTTGTGGAACCACCTAGGCTGCCATCCATTTTCTTGCAGTTTCCTTGACTGTATGAAAAGCGTGATGATGATCAAAATATAGGTCTACGAAATAAAAGCAGAGTTGTACGCTTACTTATATTTGAAGTTACAATTAATGCTTCAATGAAGTTAAAGTTATAATTTCTAAAGTTATTACTAAACAAATTTGGTGTAAGTTAATAATTATAGATTTATCCATATTTACCTTTTTAAGAGTACATTAACAAATTACACTTGTGATTTACTTTACATTTTAAAAAATGTAAAACAAAGAACTAGTTAACATACTTCTAAAAATAAATAATGCATCTTAACAAATTTCACAAAAAAATCCACAACCTAATTACCAAACAATCCTCCAAATATGAAGATTACATAAACATATTTTTAATCTTTTGTAAAGACAATATCCAATTTAGTTTTTATTTATTAAAAAAATTATTGACATTACTACTATAATTATTTTTTAAAATGATAAGTATCACGAAGTGCATTTAGCCATATCATTTCAATTACTATTCTGAAATAATTTTAAAAAAATAAATTTATAATATTAAAAAGTAATAATAAAAATTGAAAGATTAAAACCAAAATTGGTTATATGTACAGGAAGAAAAAATCAACATTTTACCCAAGTAATTACTATGATTAGCTTATACAGTTCAGAAATTCACAAACACCTGGTCAAACAAGGACCTAAATACAAGGTGAGGAAAAAGAAAAGTAGAATGCACGTTTCTCGAACAAAGCGTGAAAGAGTTCACATACCATTCTCTGCCTCTTTTCCAACCTTTGTTTTTCAATATTAGCCTTCTCGTATTCCCCATCCTCTAGATGCCGCTGATCTGGTCTCAGCCTGGAATCCGTGGGTGGAAGCTTCTCCTTTAATCCGTGATCAAATACCCGGGATCAGAAAAGGCTATAACAAACCATTAGAGATACATAAGAAGAAAAAGGAAAACGTGCATCCAATAATGATTAAATACATCATTATACCTTTAGCCCTGGAGTAAGCTCATTCAGTGTGATTGCAAACGATGTCAAATTGTACCGGGTGAGATTAGAAGGTGGCTTAGTCCTTTTCCACAAGAAGTTTGTGCCAGGCAAAGTGCAATCTTTTGGCTTCACATTCGCTTCACCATTAACATAATACATGCTGTCATCCCACTTGCCAAATAATGTGGCAACCTTTTTTCCCGTTACATCTTCAACAAAGCCATGCACCTAATTAGACATACAGCACATTATAATGAACAATTTGTTAGGCAAAAAGCACACACAAGATAAGATTCCATCTGATATTTTCGGTGGGGCCACGGGCGGGGCGAAGACAGAAAAATAAAAATACAGACGAATCAAACTAAACCTATGAACAGGCTGGGTTAGTAAGAAAACTAGAAACAATATATCAGGCTTCAAAAGACAAAGCAACTGCCACTAAATATAATTAGAACACTCATACCTGGTGAGGATTTCGATCAAGAATCGCCTGTTCTTTAAACTTGAGTCTGCACGAATATTGGCGATTACCACGGATGTCCATGTTTCCATGATGATCGCAATATATTTTCCCAAGGATAAGATTATAAATTGTTGTCGTGACCTAGGTGAAACAAAAACGTTGTAACAACTATTTATAATTTAATCTAAATATACTATAATGTTAAGATTAGAAAGCCAAGTCACTAGCACTAGCCAGTACAAATAATCAACGTAAACAGAGTCATTTCACGATTTACACCTTGCTCCACTGAAATATTTCACCGTCATCAAACTCCAGGGTCAGAACACCCACTGGGTCAAGCTGAATTGACCTTCCCCAAAACTTTGACCGAATGTTACTGTCAGCCCAAAACTTCCATCCTCTACCTTGACAGTGGCAGGCAACGACAGTTGGATGGTGACTCACCTGTTTCACACGTAATCAGTTGTTTGAGAAAACAGTAAATACTGGCAGGTAAATTCGACTTACCTGCACACTGTATGGGGTGTTGAGCGTATGATGGGACCACTATCTTTAAGGCAATAATAATTTAAGCAATTTCACCCCACCAAAAGAAGGAAATAACATTAACATGACAAAACCATTGTTCAGTTAGCAAGTTGCATGCCACCAGTTAAAACATCCTATTCAGTTTCGTCCCATTTCTTAATATCAGTTTCCAAATCACTTTATATTCTGTTATTTTCAAATTTAGTAAATGAAAAATGTCTTACACGACATGGAAGTAAGTACATCTGTTGGAATTTTCACCTTTCTAAGGTAAAAGTTGAGTCATAGATATTGAAACCAAAACTAGACTGTATGCCATTTATGGTTGTATCACATTTTTAGCCCAAGTTAAATGCACAGCAACATAGCAGCCTACATCTCGGCCAATTCTCGGCATCATTAAATCATAAAGTAACTAACCTTCTCGGAAAAGAAACGAACTCCTTTGTCAGGATAATCCGCTTCATAAGTTTCCCCTAACAATGGATTAAAGGGTTTACAATGACGACCTTCGGATGATGCATATCCAGAAACAGCAAAGGCAGCAACATTCAGAGCCCGAAGGAGACCGTTTCCCTGAAAATAGAAGTCTAATGGTTGAACTGCTACATTCAATAAGCATTAAATAATGTCATCTTCCAAATGAACAAAAAGGAAAGCTAAATAAAAAATTATTAATACAAGTCTCCCGCTCAAAAATTACTTGGATTCATCTGAGAAGAGAGCAGTACATATAAAGCAAATGCATCAGTTGCCAATGAGGCAATTGATATGAACTATTTATTTCAAGACAACAAATTCGTATGAAATTATTGAGGTAGTTTTATTTCAGAGTACTGAGGAATTTAATTTGAGTCATATAAATAGTACAACTCCTGTAGCCAATTCAAACAGAAAACAAGTAAGACAAGTTTGACCATTATTTTCCCATTGAAACGATAATTTTTACATATAGTTGCACTTTTCATTGGAAACTCACTAATTTAACAGCATGAAGCAAACCTTTCAAGAAAATTAGACATAAAACTATCAATATTACCATCCAAACGTTGAAGGACACTACATAGTACATACATTCCATTCAGTACTAATATCGAGACAACAAATATCCTAGGGGAAATTCATCTATCAAATAGACCAATAAAACAATAAAAGGTCATATACCAAAACTGGTTTAAAATTTGTCATGTTTACACTGCAAGATTTTAATAGCACATTCAATAGCAAGATGTATATCTTACCGCTTTTCCGTACTCATAAGCTCTATCAAGAAGAAAAGAGTACTCCAAGTCTTCAAAACATTTCTGAAGAGATGAAATTGGCTCATTAAAGTATACAGGAAGACACACTCGTGTGAGATCTTTGCCCACGTTGTCTTTGATAATTGACCAAAGACTAACGCCCTTTTCCTTCTCAACAGGATCTGGAAGCTTCTTTCGCCTTGCTATCTGAGGGTACCCAAAATCATTGACCGTCTTCGCAAAAAGACTGTTCTCCAAATCAATGCATTGTGTGTTAGCTTCCCCAGACATGTTCGTTGGATCCAAATCTCCTGTGGACCCACACCTAAAACCAAGTTCTGTAAAATACTCTTTAGTGTCATAGTATGAGATTTCATCTTCATCTGACACTTCCTCCATCTCCTGTTTCTCAATATCATCCGATGATTCAGTAGTACTGCATTCTGAAAATCAAAAGTATATGTGAAAAATATATATCAAAGGTTGAAGACAAGATCATTGCAATAATATTTATCGAAACATATACTTCTGTTATTATCAGAAGGCCTTTTATATGATCAGTAGTGACAACAATAAACAATAATATGAGTTGTCTTTTTTTCTGCTTTAATGCAAAAATTTGAAATAAATGTCCATCAAGTTCATTACAAATAAATACAATATAACAAGATAAAGCAAGTATTGAGAGGTGAACCGCGATCTACCATAAAACTAATCATATTTTCCCTCATGTACACCAGGTGCATGGGTAAAGGTATTAAATACACCCTCTTAAATGCTTTCAAATACTTACAAAAGAAAACAATAAATGGCTTGATTCATAACTATTTTCTTGACATTAATTTAAAAAAAAGATATATTAATTTAACCAAAACACTTCATACCCCCAAAAATAATTATCTAAACATAAAATACACAAGAAATCATAGTCAATCAATTGAACTTTTGAATAATAACTTCACGCCAATTTGAATCTAAAAGATAGTTAAAATATTAAAGAATCAATGTTGTCGAGTTCAAAAGGCAAACAGCATGAAGAGGCTAGTAGTAGATTATTCACTTAAGAAAATTTCAAATTAGAAAAATAGAAAATATAGATTCACGTTTTAATGACATATAACAAAATACTTTCCATAATTCAAAAATTAGCTCGTAAGCAATATTCTTCATGTTCATAGCACAAAGTTGTAGGTCCCTAGGAGGCTACGATCACTACTATCGAGAAAACGAAGATTCTAAAATATGAATACTAGCACATGCTAACTACATGAAATTTGAAAAAGAAAGATCGCAGCATATGTATAGATTATAATTAGAAGTATAAACATAACGTAATACCGCTATATTTTCCATGTCCTAAATTTGAAAAGCCATTCTTCGTTAATTGGTATTCACTGTCATGCAAGGCAGAGGCCTCAGGTTCAATATTAGCAGCCTGTCCATGATCAATAACAAAAGATTAGTTCAGTAAGTCATGTACAGAGGAACAAAACATTGCACACATTGAAACTAAACACGTGCTGAAATAGAGAAAAGATAGTAAGTAGACTTCAAATATGAAGCTAGGAAGAAGAAAACCACAAGGGGGGATGCAAATCACAATCAATTATGAGAGTCATGCATATATAAGTTTGGGTGTAGGAGAGGATCAGTAAACAATGCCATCAAAGAAGGTTACTGGTGACAAGAGTATAGGAAAACCAATAAATCAGCCAAAAAGCATGACCAAATATTAATTTTCAATTGTAAATTGTAAGTCTTTACAAGGTAAATATATAAATTTTAATTTTCAATTTTGATTTGTGTTATATATACACACACATTAAGCTTATCCTATCATAAGAAGCTAGAACTATACATAACTCAAGTATATGCCCACTTTTTTTTTATCTGTGAAAGAATGAAATAAATATAAAGCATAAAGGGTCATACAAAAGAGATCGAAGTCCGAGTTAATACAAAAAAATGAGACAGAAAATAAACCCTACACTCCCAGATTTTCATTGTTTAGTACAAACTCAGAATAAGTACAACAATAATGTAATGTAACAATGCACTATTACAGTCAATTCAATAACCAGCGGTCCCGGAAAAAAAAATACACCAATAATTATAGAGAGAATAAATCTAATGAAAATTAGTGCAAGGTTTATGTGTATTGGGCAAGAACAAAAATAAGGAGAAGAGTTTTGTACAACTTTTACCATTTGATGGAACCATGGCAAGAAATAAATAAAAAACTACCAAATTTAATTGCAGTATTAGTCAAATTAGTATAAATTTGGGGAGCTAATAACGAAAGCTGAAATAACAAAGTTTAAAACAGTGAAAGCACGAGTAAAAGAAACAAATGTCTCATTTCATTAAAGAAAAAGCACTTTGGAATGGCTATCACAAGTAAACTTTTACTGTGGAAGTAATTTCGGTCAATGTTTTTGTCAATATGGCTCAGTAATACAGTATTGACCCACCCAACCCAGGACCTCACCCACCACAGAACTTTAATATACAAAATATGTGTGTGTGTGTATTTCAGGAAACAAATCATAATGACCCATTTTATTGTAATATAATTCATAATTTAGAGGATTAGCATCGGCTATTCCACCAAATTTGAGATGGAGTTTATCTGTGAGGAGCAAACTAATACGAAACAGTGGCGCAAGCTTTCAAATAAAGTGTCAGGAGAATTCCAAAGGTAAAGCACACAGATGAGTAATGGAATTACCTCCAGCTGCCTTATTGTATCAAGCAAATTCCTTCGTTCTTGACATAGGATCTGAAGTTGCTCTTGTAATTCAGAGAACTCGGCAAACATGATTTGCTCGCACTCCTTGACAAGGCTCTCACTGTTACCCTCTTCAACTAAGCGTTTCCTAAGCCTCTCGGTTGATACAGATATATGATTCGGTGCGAGGGAGAGATGGTCGCTGAGCGCTCGAAGAGGATATAATTCTCGGGTTGAAACCAAAGCTTGAATCCACGCCACGCGGTCCTTTCTTGAATCAGTTCTCAGATGGAGAGTCTTTGTGGCTGTGAATATATAGAACCGTCTATCGTCAGACTTGCTCTCTCTGAATGACGAGATCTGCTTAAAATTCACAGGATAACTTAAATTTCAAAATCACCGAAGAAGCACCATTATTTACCTTTTTTTCTATTTTAAATAATAGACAGAAAAATATAACACTTACAGTAAAATCTATTGACGTATAACAGATTGAGGTTTTAAATTTTTCTAAATTCATATACAATGTTTGGAGTACAACCAAACATTGCAGCAACAGCAACTATCAACTACCAGAAGAGCGAGGAAGATTGATTATTATTAAACATGTCCCCATGAGAAACACAAGTGGGGAAGAGAGCCCACCTTGAGAAGACAAATTAAGTTTATACAGAAAGCTTGAAAACGAAATTACCTCACTGGGGCATCACGGCATGATGCTACTATTACTAGACTAGAATGATTTGAGATAGAAGGTAATGATGTAAAAAAACAAAACTTACTGTCTCCAACTTCCTTTTGTTTTTCTCTTTTATCCGGGGAGAACAAGAGTGGCTCTTGAATGGTGACCTTAAACAGTAGCAGCACCTATTTTAAAAGATTAAAAAAAAAAGAAACATTGTATATTGAACTGGATGATACCCCACCACCATGGTGGCAAGTCCCACGTAAACATATTTCTGTTGACAAAGACAAAAGAGGAACCTTTCCATATGTTTTCACTTTTTTTATTTTCTAACTATATATAAAAGAGAAAAAAACTAATAACTGAAAATGCTTTTTCGGTTTTTCTCCCTCTTAAAGCAAGGTCGAAGCTTTACAATTTAAAAGGAAGCTCGCACCTGGGAAACACACAGAGTACGAGATCCCTAATTACACCTCTCATTAGATCACCCCAATGTTTTTTTTTTCTCCTCTAGTAGTAGAGCCTTCAAATTAAATCCCTTATATTAGAAGAGAAAACAAAAAAAACTACCATCTTTGTCATTTAACCTTTGAAGGGCAAAACCAATGCAAGTTGCCGCTAGATTCCAGTTTCCAGATTGGTGTTATTTTCTTTAGACTTTTCACTTTGGTGGGCTAAAATGAGAAGAGATAAAAAAAAAAAGGTTGGAGTTTGCAGAAAAATGGCATCGCAATGAAAAAGTGGGAAGTGGAGGAAGTGATGATAGAATAGTGCAAGGGAGGAAGAAGCAGTGAAATCTTAACACAGGTGCAGAAGCAGATTGATTCCAGCCAATGTGAATGAAGGGAAGGCAGAGAGATGCATGACGTGACCACAAGTTAATGCCATAGGGCTAATAGTAGACTATCCCTACCTCCTCGGCCACCTGTTGATGTGACCCACTACACATTAACAACCAGTTAAAACTGTAAAACAGGAATTAAAAAGTTGCATTGCATTGCAACTTTGAATTTGGAAAGGAGACCAGATGAGAGAGAAAGAAACACAATTGAAAAAAAAAAAAACAAAGCCTGGTAGAATCCAGCGGGTTTCCATGTTATTGCTCGGGCATCAAAGCCTCTTTCAGGTTTTCTTCCACCTTTTTACACTGCCACAAGAACAATCTAAATCTGATGCGGCTTTGATAAGTTTCATGGTCGGAAATCAATGAGGTGAAATCATCGCATCGAAATAAAATGAAAAATAAGTTTATTATAAGTACATATAGAAAAAATATTTTATTTTTTAAATAAAAAGAAAGAACGTTGCCTCTACAGGAAAGTTGCAGTGAGGTAGCGCCAAAAACAGTGAACACGACACTGCCAAAGCGAGACCAAGACCTGACCCACACTATATAGAGTGATTCAGATCAGCACCAAAGATAAACCTAAGTAAATTTCCATAATCATAACGGAAACAAATAATTAAAAAAATTAATAATGAAAATTGAACAATCATATACCTTGAGATGCACGACGGCAGAGGAAGAGGAGGAAGGAGGTTTGTGACTCTTCCGGCGCACGGTAGCAGCATCTCTGGCAAGGCGGTTGGCGGTGACTTCTCCGATGAGGCGCACATCGTCAACCGGAGAGAGGAGGTTGAGGTTTTCCGGCCAGCAGATCTTGGCATAGGAGAGGACGCCATTGCGGAGGAGGAACCAGCGGGATCTCCATCCCTTGCCGTAATTGGTCCACTTGTAGAGAACTCCGGCCACCGTGGCCTCGGATCCCCGCCGTGCAATGCCGTCAGATCCACCGGCCGGGAGACTCCTCGTCCTGGACAACGCAGCAGCCTCGGGCTCCGGAGAGTCGCTCCCGATCCCCGGACTTTCCAGTGAGATGCAGCACAAGGGGTGCATTTCCTTCACACGCATTTTCAAACCTTTTCTCTCCCTCTCACTCCCTCTCACTCTCTCTCTCTCTTGATTTCTTATTTCACTTGTTCATTGGAACAGAAAGTGCATTTGAAAACTACGCGAGCTGAATAATAATTTAGGGTTCTTAAAAAAATGAAAGAGAAAAAGCTAAGGTGAGGCTTGGAGTAATGAAGAGCTCTGAAACTGAGAAAGAAGCAGATCGATGAAGGAGGATTAATTAATAGCTAGAGGTGTGGAATGAGAAAAGATGCATTCATTAAATATACAAAATGAAGATAATGTTTATTTAATTTAATACTAATAAATAATAATAATAATAAATAAAAGGGGTTTGTTTCAGAGAAAGAAAAGGTGAGTGAGTGTGAGGTTTGGGTTGTTGCAATTGGAAGTGAATGAATAAAAATTTGTTGGAGGAGAATGAGAGAGATATAGAGATAGAGAGGCAAGGCAATGCAATAAAGGGTGGGTAGAACGGTAATAAAACAAAATTAAGAGGTTTTTTTTTTACACAAACTGGTTGCAGCATGAGACGAGTGAAAGACCAGTGAAGGAAGAAGCAGGTTGCAGTTTGAGTCTGCTTCTTCATCCTCACTCCATTGTTCTTTTCTTTATTGTTATTCGTTATGGCGAGATACTGAGGGAGGGGGAGTTTTCGCGAGTGGATTCGGGCGTCAAAATATCGGTAAAATATCGCGGGGAGTGTGAAGCGTGAATGAAAAGCGTTTTAAGGAAGGGAAGGGAAGGGAGACAGGGTGGCAGTTGACGACGATGAGTGAAAACTGGGGCGCGTTATAAATGCTATTTACTACGTAATCATGAAGTTTTCATCTTTCAAACTTTTCCTTTCTCTTTTCTGAATGTGTTTTTCGTTTTTCCTTTTAAAATCTTAAAACACATAATATGCTGTGCTTCTAATCTTATAAAGGACTTTTCATTAAGAATTAATCATTAAATTTAGCTTTCTTACTGCTAATTGTTTTGCAAACCTTTTTACAACAATTGGAAGCAGAAAGACACAACTAAACTAATCTTAATACTTAATTTTCATCCTTGCTCTAAATTTTCTAAGGTTCACTCAACAAATCTGTGAAGGATATTGATTACCAAATAATTGCATAGAGAAAGATTTTGTTCTAAATATATAAAAAAAATATATATTATATCAATTACATCTACTACAAATTTTTAACTTACTTTTTATTATTTTTCCCTCAATCAAATAACTTTATTTTTTACTTTTTACTTTTTATTTATACTCTCTTTTTCTCTCTCTTCGTTTCTTTTCTTCTTCTCTCCCTCTTTATTTCAAACAAAGCTAATTAAAAAGGGTTTATCAATAATTAGTCATTTAATATTTGACAGAGTCCATGATCTTCATGCTATCCTAAGTTAATATAAAAAGCATTACCGTCACATGAACTCAAATTTTAATTCGGATCACATAAAAACATATAAAGTAGTTATTATTATTTTTTGTTCTGGCTGGTTTATTTGTGTTTATTTTCTAAAAAATGTATTTTTAATAAAATAAATAAACTAATATTTTTATTTATTTGCTACTTTAATTTTTAAAAAGAAGTATCTTTCAATTTATTTTAATAAGAAAATTTTATCTATTTTTTAAAAACTATACTTTAATATTAGTTATTTCAAAAACACGTATTTTAAATTTGAACACACTGTTCCTGTATTGTATTCATTTTAATTTTGAAAAGATTAAGGAAACAAAAAAATCCCAAGGAGTTGTTTAAAACTAGTAAATAAGCTAGTTAAAAAATAAATCAGTTAATTAAATCAAAGTATTTATTGGAACCAGCAATTAAACTAGTTCGTAAGCTGCTAAAAATTGGAATACATTTAATCATTTAGCTATGATTCAAAATTTAGTAATTATATTATATATTTATTTTCAAATCATTTTAAATTTAGTTTGTTTTGATATTTACCATATCTAAAAAGAGGATAATAATATTTTGATTTATTATTTCTAATTTAAAAGTATTCAACGAAATGAGTTAATGTACATAAACTTATTCAAATTTACAATATATTAATTTAAATAAATTTATAATATAATTTTGATGATGTTATAAATAAATATTTGTTTAGAGTAAGAATACTAAAAGAGAGTATTACGGGTTTTTAAACATGTAGAAGATAAATGATAAATTTTAACAAAATAATAAGAATAAAAGCGATGAAAATAAAAGGTTAAGAGTTTATAACCTCAAGCACTACTTAAAGTAATATTTTCAAATGACATTAAGTACATTTGTCAAACATTATTATTTTAGTAAAAGAGGCTTGTTTGAATTAATCAAACAAAATAGAAATTTCTTGAAATGTTATCCAACAATTCAGCAATATTACAAATGACTTAGTGACCAAAAGAAAATTACAAATAACTTATGAACATACAATTATGGTATTCCTGTTTTTAATCTAAAGCATTATTTCCTAAAAAAGGAATAATATTTGCAAAATAACTTATTGACGATAGAATCACCATATTTTTAAAATTTGTTGTATTTTTTTGCGACAAAATTTTTTATGGTCCTTTAGGTATATGGGTTCTGATGTTGACCTTGCCTTCGTTTTATTTATTGGCGAGCTAGCATTTTCAGCATGTGAATTTTAAGAACATCCATTTATGTTTTGTTTTTTCACAAACATTACGGGAAATTTAGTAATTATATTTTGCTGATGTTATATTGTAAAGAAAATATAATAATAATTACGAGAGTATTGAGGATTTTTCTATGTAAGATAGATAAAGAATAATTTTTAATATAATAATGAAAAAAATAATAATGCTTTGTTTAGATTGGGGAGTGGAAAATTGAGGGTGTGGGAAGTGGAAGTCTAAGGATTTGAGAAGAAAATATGAAGAAATGTGAGTGTATTTAAATTAGAATATGTTTAATGTGAAAAGTTTATTAAAATATGTGAGTAGTGTGATGGTTGTAAGGAATTTTAAATTATTTTTAATGATATAAATTGTAAGATTACAAATTTATCCTTTTATATAAAACAAAATAAAAAAATGAAATGTTAATTAATTTAAAGCACAATTTACTTAATTAAAATAATTTGTATTATATTATTTTATATATATATATATATCAAGTATATAATTTTATTCATGTAATGATGACTTTCATGACTATTATTATTGTGAAAAATTAATATATTTTAAAAAATAATTGAGTATTTAAAAGTTGGGTAAGAGAAAAGTTGTGTATGTTTAAAATTTAACAATATTATGATATATAGTAGCATGAAAACTTAAATATTAAATAGCAATTTTAACAACATGAAAAATGATGTAATATAAAAAAATGTCACAACAAATATTTATAATTTTTAAACTTAAGTCATTAAAAAGGATTCTCAATAATAAAATATTCATAAAAAATAATTATATAAATATTTTTAATTTAAATCAGTATATCAAAATTCAATAGTATAAAATTTATAGAATTTAAATATTCAAATTCTCATTAACAAAATCAAATATGAATTACTATAATATATCATTGAATTCTATTATTTATTTTTTAAGAATTTAAATTTTTAAATGGATTTTATATTTTCATTAATAAATCAAAATCTAGATTGTTATAATATATAATTAAATTCTATTATATATTTTTAGAATTTAAATATTTAAATAGATTTTCTATTCTTATTAATAAATCAAAATCTAAATTACTATAATATATAATTGATTTCTGAATAATATAATATAAATAAAATTACTAAAATAATAGTCTATAATTTTAAATAATATATTTTATTAATTCTGATTAATAAAATTTTCTTTTTAATATTTCTAAAAATAAATACAAACAGAATATTAAAGTAGAACAAAAAAAAAACACATAAAAATCAAAGGAAAAATCAAAAGAAAAATCATAAAAAAACAAAAATTGGAAAATCTGGAAAAAAAAAATGAATATAACCAATTATACTTTGCCTTAAAAAACAACATAATCAATTACCCACTAGTTTTAGGAGTCTAATTGACTATGTATTTACTTAAAAAAAATAATTTAATCGATTATGTTTAATATCTGAATAACATAATTGATTATGTCTATTTTAACACACATCACACAATCGATTATCATCCTAAAAATATAGGCTAATCGATTATGTTGTATGCTTAATCGATTATCAACTATTTTTTAAGGCATAATCGATTAAGTCCTATGTGTTTTTTCATGCATAATCACCACTGTGAAAATTTTTGAAATGGAATATTGTGTTGTTGTACATGACATGCGTGTTCTTGGTTTTCTTGTCTTGTGCATGGCATGGTAGTGGAATTGTTGTTGATGTAAGATAAATTCAGTTTCAAAAAAGTGAAGCAAGGGTAGCATGATATTTTATTATGTCTGACATGGATTTTTGTTTAGCATACTCTCTTTTCTCTTCATTGTTGAGAGGGTCAGTTAAACCCTCCCCTTTCTCTGCCCCGCACCCTCACCCTCAACTGTCCACCGAAACAAACAGGAGTGACACCCTCTCATCCGTCTTCGTTACAGTGTCACCCCAGAACCAAACATTGTATAAGAGTTTATAACCTCAAACACTACGTGAAGTAGCATTTCATAAAAAGACAACACAAGTTAGTGAAACAAGTAATTTTACCAAACATCTTTATTTTAGTAAACAAACTTCTATAATTTTCAAAAGACATCTTAACATAGAATCACGTATACACGTTTTTGGTCTAATGCATTGTTTCCTAAAAAATACTTACTAAGGATGGATTCACCATATTCTCCATTCTTTCTCTCTCTTATAATTTCTAACATATTATTTTTACAACAATTTTTCTTAAGATAATTAAGATATACATGCCATAATTTTTATTTGGGTTGATGAGTGTAACATCCTTATATTTTTTTCACATCTAATATTATAATATGCGTGAATTTTCAACATAAATATTTACATATATGTGTAGATAATCCGTATAGTGGTTGAAAATACATCTCTTTTCATAGAGAAAATAATATTTACAAACATCAACAAAGTTACAAAAACAATATATATATATATATATATATATATATATATATATTTCATCTGCTCACTAGGGAGTTATCTCACTTGCAGCCTCATTTGTTTATGTGTAAGCTAAATTATCATTACATATAAAGAAAACAAAAATCAACAAACAAACAACAGGGTAAGCTAGCTATAAAAATTTTGCTATATGTACCGTCTCGTGCCTGCTCGAACATGGGTCGAGCAGGCTAGCCCGTTAGGTAGTCCAATAACGCTGGTAGCGTATGACTTTAAGACTCAGACGGAAAGTTATCCAAGCAAACCCAACACGCAGTAAGATGGGCCTAAACCCAATTTGCTGAATTGGGGAAGGGATATGAAAGAATAAGCCTTTAAATTCTTTGTATGACATCTTTTGTAAAGGTCACCTAGAATCTCTTTTAAAACAATATCAGGAATAAATAATCTTGTTATAGCACAACTAATGCGGTTGCAATGCACGATATGTTGATCTCTTTGAATACTCTGATTTACTTACGCAATATCCCTAATTATATTATATAAATGCTCTGATTTACTTACACAATATCTCTTATTGTATTACATAAATACTCTAATTATACTACATAATACTCTGACTTATAAACATGATATTCAAATTTTATGAAAAGATATTATAATATGTCACTCTAAAACCTAGAGAAACTGGTGTAAAAAATTCAAGCCCATGAAGACTTATAAATAGATGACCACTCACATGGAGTAATATCAACTCGAATTTTAGCACTAAATTCTCCATATACACAGAATTTGATGCTCTTACTGACTTGAGTGTTGCAGTATTTTCTGCAGGTGGAGCCCCACTCGTTTCCTGGAGGCTGAATCACTAGAGCTTGAAGGAAGACTACTCGAAGCTCACCTGGAATCCGACCGACCTCATCTCGGCGAGAACACTATATAATTTCAATTTCAATTAAGAAACATAAAGTCATCAACTCTCATACATTTTCTCAAAATCCATCAAGTGTTTATCATAAATCATCACTCACATTTCTCACGTCAGATTTCTGTTGACCAACATATTCAGACACTTGACTCTACTTCCAAAAGACTTGTGCATTGACTTAGACTCAAAGATATGCACTTGTCATATTATCTCACTATGAATTATACACAGCTATGTCCATAAATTATTTCAATATCATCTCTCCTAGTATGACATGGTTAACTTATATAACATGTCAAGTTAGTTACTTTTCAAACAACTTACCCACGAACCTCCTTCGACTATTATCCCCTGAATAACTTCATTTATGTGATTCTGTTATATTAGGAGAGTCAGGATATCTCCTTCTAGACGAATCCCTAGTTAATGCACATCCTAAACATGGTATTTTCTATCTGAAAATACTATGTCTTAATTAAAATTCACATTCCATATCTCACAATATCTAAAATCACACAATTAAATCATACCAAAGCTTAAAATTTTAAAACACACAAAAATTCATCAAAGAATTATATAAGTATCTAATTAAAGGTTTTTCGATTAAATATACATAAAATAAAATTTTACATAACTTATAATTAAAAACTATAAAATAAAAATAACCAAACCTTTTAAAAGCAAAGATAAAAATTTCAGTTTTAGGTTTTTTTTAATGGTCTAGCTTGAGCGAAAATCATCTTGCTTGAATGAGAATGAGTCTTGTCCAAGCAAAAATTCTCTGGCTTGAGCGTGATTGAACCCGAGAGCATCCATAATTTCATCTCAGGCCTCACCTTGGTGACATTTCTTCTCATTTGGTTGAAAACGAACTCGAGAGAATCTCATTTTTCATACTATTATCGCTTGAGCGAGAATTATCTCGCCTGAGCGAGATATGCAGAAAAATTTGCATAACTCTACCAAAATACATGATTTCAACCCAATTTCATCATATATATATATATATATATATATATATATATATATATATATATATATATATATATATATATATATATATATATATACACACACAACCCAATTTAACAATTCAAATCACATATATTTTATTCAACATGGTAAGAGTACTCTCATCATTTAACTCTATCAATATATATATATATATATATATATATATATATCATCATTATATAACTCTATCATTATAAACCTGGGTGACATTTGATTTCAAATAATACCCTACATTACTTAGAAACAATCAATCATGCAAACAAAATTTGGAACTGGTGATCACGTCACCCCCACATTCAAATCTTCTAACCTATGGTTCTATATGAAATTAAAACTAGCTTCCGTTACTTGAGTAGGTGCTCACTAAGAGTTCCAAACCTACCAAAAGCTTAAGGGTAGCTTAAGCTGCACCACAAAGTCCTGATAAAAAATCTAACTACATCATCGAGACTCTGAGCTAACAGAGACTAATCCTGAAGCTAAAAAAGTCACATGCAAGGGCCCATACTAAAGACAAACCTAACTCGATCAAAATTGACTTAAATGAAAAGGATTCAAAATGAACCTGGTCTATCTAAGTTCATTGTAGAGGTCACTGTTAGGAGTCCAATGAGGAATTCCAATCGTTGATCTGATAAGCGAGGAGGTTAGAATCTTAGGCTTTGTTTGGATTAGGGAGTGGATATGAGGGAGTGAATTTAAGCTTGAGAGTAATTAGATGAAATTTGTGATTTATTCTGCTTAGAAAATTTGTCATGTCTCATAACATTATATTAAATTGAAAATATTAAGAAATGTTTGTGAATATGCATGATAAATGAATATGAAAAACTCCATAATAATTATACTTTGAATGATGTATGATGTGATGTTATGAAATTGAATGATGCTATATTGATTTATATAGAATTATTATTAATGGTGAATATATTATATGAAATCAGTTGAAAACCTAGGATGTGAACACTTAGTAATGTATGAATTAAGTTCAAACACCTTTATTTAATAAAATTATCCTAACTTCAACAAGTGTTTTAATAATGTAGATTAAAATTTTAAGTGACAAGAAACTAATCGAGAGTTTATTTCACATTTATAACATGTGAATGTGTTTAGATAGTGAATGCCTTAAACTTACCCTTACCTATAAAGTCTCTTATGCAAATTTGTGGAGTTTATAATAGGTTAGATGCTAGCTTGTGATATGATGTACTTTAATTAATATTTTTTGGAAGGCATCAATAAATATATTTTGTAAAAAAAAATTGTGTATGTAGATTCATGTTTTAATCTATGTGGATGCATGATTTAGAGATGAAATTGCTTAAAATTATTATATGTTTATAATTTGAGTTATGTGCTAAAGTGTACATATTATTACTTTTAATTATGATAATTTACCCTTTATTTGTTATTCATGTGGAACCTACTATTGTATTTAGTACATGAGTAGATATTTCTGTTGGTCGAGGAGTTGAATATGGAAGAGAGTAAGATAGTAATTTATTTTATTATTTTTTAGGATGAAAGTATATATAACATTTTACAATACTTTTTAGGTTTGTAAACTATGTGTTGGGTACTAGTACATTATATCTTATATGTATGGAGATTATGTTTAAGTGTGAGTGTTACGAACTACGTTCATATTATTCTAGAGTCCAAGTCATTAAGTTTCACTAGAAGGTTAAGTTCAAGTTATACTTAAACTTAAGTTGATATCTAACTTCAAGCCTTTGTGTAAACTTAAGTTGAAATTGAATTTGACAGAATTATTCTTTTGAAATAAATTATTAGTTCTATAAAGGGGAGTTTGAATAAAGTTCTAAAATTCTTTAGATAACTCTATTCAAAACATGTGGGGTCCTCTAATGGTTTTAAGATATATTTACAAACATTTGCTAAACCCAACAAGAATTTATATACAAGTAATAGAAGATAACAACGAATATTAGTTTATCCTACTTCACCCTTCAACTTAGGCTACACCAAGTTTTCATTTAACAAGTGTAGAGGTCCCATTGCTAGCTATCCATTTATATCTTAAGATAAATCCTGAGTACACAAAGTCACTTCTAGTATTCAACAACATTTGTTTGGTGATTACAAGGGAAGCTCTTACTGAGAAAATCTATGAATTTAAACATTCCTTATTATAAAGTCTAACTTCATAAAAGTAAAGAATTTACAAATAAAGTTAACACTTTAAAGTCTTACTGTAGACAATCTTTTACAAAAGCGCTTAAAAAGCTCAATAAACTATTACATGTCTATCTTATGTAAATTGTGATTCATTAATCGTCTTGCATGTCTTTCCTTTTATATATAGTTGTCCCAAAACTTATTGTTATGACTTGTTTGTTCTTTTATCCTTTATGTTGGTGCTTTGTTAGAACAGGTTTGACTTTAACTTGATATGTTTTATTATTATACTCAACATGCATGTTGGAGAACATTTTTTTTCTCTTAAACTACTTTTACGCTTCTCATAACACTAAAATGAGCATACAAACTCTAAGGTTAGGTGTGCTTGTATCGAAATAATCTTTGGAAATTGTAAGTCAACTTCTCTAAGACAGACGTTCCTACATTTTGTCAGATAGTGTCTTGTGATATCCACATGTTAGCATTGTCTACTTGTTTGAAGTATGTATTGTCTTTGTTATTTGCGTTCAATGCTTCATTAAACTTAGTCCCACCATTTTATCTTGTTAAATTCTTTGTGCATCAAGTGTCTCTTATAAAATCATCTATTTTTTTTGGATAAAATCATTTGTCACTCTTTAAGAAGACTTTATTTAAGTTGTATATTTGTATAGTCTTTGTATTTCATCTAATACTTGTATATGATAGTTTAGTCTTACAGACTTGGTCAACTTCTACACACTAAGGCCTCGTTTGCTTCTGGGTGAGAAAAGGAGCATGTTTACTGTGTTAAAGGAAATTCTAAAAAACGAGATGCTAAATGACAAAAAATCACAAAAAACGAGAATGTCGGTTGGTTAAAAACTTTCTTCGCAAATTAGAAGAGAATTGCGAAAAAAGTAGTATATATATACATATATATATATATATATATATAATTATTTAGGTTTCACTTTATTATAGGATTCACTACAAGAAAATCATGAAATAGAAACTAATTTGTAGAAACCAAAATAATTAGTTGCAATAGTAACTAAATTAGAGACCATTTTAGAAACTAAAAAGAAATTTGGTTTCTAAATTAGTTTCTATTATTTTCTATTATTGTTAAATAGTTTC
>Ga0123342_1003786_pt1 | contig 23819 bp, 11 predicted proteins | sample Turbeawhitnodule_FD_89960 | JGI IMG/M metagenome (GOLD analysis project Ga0123342, IMG submission 89960) | Root nodule microbial communities of legume samples collected from Mexico - Turtle bean Mexico white nodule | ecosystem: Host-associated > Plants > Roots > Nodule | place: Mexico: Nepantla... | reverse complement strand
CACTGCATAATCTTGTGATTAATCTTGCTGAATTAAAAGCTTTTCAAACAAAAACAGTGCTGAAATAAATCTGTTCATTCTTACATAAATCGATTTATTTTCTGTAAAACTGGGTTAAACACTGTTTCTGCGAAGAAGTTTTAAAAGGTCAATTCACCCCCCCCTCTTGAACTTTGGCACTATTAAACCCAACAAAATAATCACTAACACAACAAATGTTGGTGGAGGCCATAAATGTCACAAATGTGGTCAAAGGACACCTAAAAGGATATACAAATCCTAACATCTCAAGAAACTCTCAAGATTGTAAAGAATGAATCAGAAGGTGAACTACTTCTTGCAACATCATGTTTTATCACTAAAAAATCTACAAAAGGTAACTTGTAGCGATTGTACAGATCACATTACTCATGATCGTGAACTTTTCAAAGAGCTCAACAAATTATATATTTCTAAAGTGAGAATTGGGAATATAGAATAACTTGGTGTTAAATATATAAGAACAAATGCAATTAAAATAATTCAAATGTCAAATTAATTTTTGATGAATTATATCTTTACGAGATTAATCAAGATTTGTTAATTGTTGCTAAAATGTTAGAGAAATGTTACAAGATGCCTTTAGAAAACAAATTTTGTATGATTAAAGATGCAAACAATCTACAAGTATTCAAAATTTATACGAAAAAAAATGTTTCAATATGAAAGAGGAGTTGGTTAAAATGAAGAAGATATAAAAAAAATCAAAATAAAAAAGATAATATCTCTTGAATAAGTTTGATGTTCAAAGGATAAAGTAGATGAAAAACACATTCTAACTTTCATAAAAAAACTTAATGTTAGTATCATGGAATCCATAATAAACAAAGATGATGAGAATGATAAAAGAAGAAAAAAAGAAATACAACCAAGCATGTCAAATTATACAAAAAATATGATCACATGAAAGAAAGAGAAAGACAATAAATGATAAAAGAAGAAAAGAAGAAATACAACAAAGCATGTCAAATTATACAAAAATATGATCACATGTAAGAAAGAGAAAGACAATAATTACAAGATAAACAAAGAGGAAAATCGAACATTAAAAGAAAGAGAAACAAATTTAAAATTTGAAGATTAAATAAACATAAGTAAAGAAAAAATGTTGAGAATATTTGCTTAATATCTTTTATTTAAACTTGTTTTTGTGAAATCTTTCATATTAGATTTAAAACCTTAAATTTTAATATTTGATATTTTGTTACATTTTTTCTATATAGAATCTTAGTAAGTATGTGTAGAATTAAATACTTGTGGATTGGATATTTTGTAGATAGTCTAATAAGATTAAATATTTGTGAATAATTTAAAACAAACCAAATAATAATAACATAATTGTTCAAATAAAAATTAAATAAATGAAATTATGTCTTTTTTTTTATCAGTAATAAATTAATAAAATTAAGATGGATATTTCGGGTATACCAACCGATAAAATGAAATTATGCCTAATTCAATATTAAGGTTACATATTATAATTCAATATTATTAGTAATTCACGTGCAATCTCTTACAATCATATTAAATTGTGAATTGAGTCTAATTTGCAAATTTCTAATAGAGATAAATTATATATCTGTTTGCCATCTATAAATAATACATGTGCATCTTCACTTCTTATACCGTAATTGCGTTTTTATAGCATTATTATTCCTGTGATATCTTGAATAGTACATGTACACTCTCAACTACAAATACTCATTCAACACCTATCACTATCATTATATCTCTTTCTTTTCGTGAGAGAAAAAAATATTGTCTTTCCAGTGTAACATAACATGTGTTCATTGATATCTCATTATTCATATATATATATGGAAAAAGTTTTGTTTACATATATATGCATATACATAATGCAGTTGAAAGAAGATTTTAACGTGAGAATGAGAAGACTTATTTATTTTAGTGACAGGACATGTTGAGGCTCAGTGAACCACACAAGAACATCATCGTCTATTCTTCAGTCACAACTGTCACGGTCCCGCCACTTTACCACAATTCTCCCACTCCATCTCCTTCATTCAATGATTCAACTTGGTTTCAAAGTGAGCATAGAAAAAAAAAGATTCATTTGGGTTTGAGTCTCTCTTTCGCTTTCACACCCCTCACCGTCTTCTCTAGCTCCATGTAACACCACGTCACAAAAAAACAAAACCATTAAGGGAGGTGAGGTGGTGAGGAAAATATGGAGCACTTGGTGGTCCTCAGTTCACACACACTCTCTCTCTCTATCTCACTTTTCCTCCTTTATATAATTCCTTTGTCATCACCCCACCATTTGCAGCTATTCTTCCATGGAGGGGTTGAAGAGGGGTGTGGTAGATTGTGGTGAAAACCAAAAAGGGTACGTGGAGCTTCCGCAGGAGAGGAAGAAGAAGAGAGGGGAGGAAGGGAAGAAAGGAGGTGCTGGTATTGGCATGCTGTGTTGTCAAGCGGAGAAGTGCAACGCGGATCTGCATGAGGCTAAGCAATACCACAGGAGGCACAAGGTGTGTGAGTGTCACGCCAAGGCTCAGGTTGTGCTTGTTCATGGCATCAAACAACGGTTCTGTCAGCAATGTAGCAGGTTTGGGGAGGTTCGACTTTTGTGTTTTTAACCTTTCTCCCATTCTAAAAAATCTAATCACGTCAATCAGAAGCTAATACTTCTGCAATTCTGCGTTACAAACACCTACTAAGTGTGCTTTTCCTTTTTTATGGAGGTTCTTTACTCTTGCTAATTAACTTCGGTTCTTTTGATGACATCAAATATTTTAGTACTAAGAAGAAGTTATATATATCTCTAAAAGTACTTAGAAAACTGGATCTGAATTTTGTTTTAGAAAGGAGTCATCTTGAAATTCAAGGAGCATGGGATTGTTGTTTCCACTTTTTAGAGTTGGCTAGTTTGGAGATATTTGATGCAAATCGAGTTTGAGTAGTTTTATCCGAAAATCACATGCAAAAAACTCAAATGATGATTTAAAACTGATTGTCAAACTGGAATCAAAGACTAGTGTGAGTGTGGTGTTCAAGGACTTTTTCCCTTTCTATTATGCTGAATTTAATGTAACTGCAGTTATCAATACAGAGACTGATTCTGCCACGTTGAAAGAGGCTCTTGCATGAGCTTATTATCCATATCCAATTGTATAATACTTTGTATTCCCACATAAAAGAACTACATAGTTTACGATTCAAAGTCAAGAATTTATTAAATTTTGTTCACTTAACCTATTGAGATGTTTTACTTTATGGAATCACGGAGTTCCAAGAGGGATAATAAATTCGATAAGGTAAAATGCAAAGTCAAGGATAAAAGAAGATGATTCTGCTACCAGAATTTAGCTATAATCTTATATATTTCTGCTTTCTTACTATTTGGTATGTCAAAATTGGCTTGTAAGATCATGAATTGGACAGTTTGGTGATGCTATTTGTGTTTATGTATCTGAAATAGAAAATTGTTCTGCAGATTCCACGAGCTGTCTGAATTTGATGACGCAAAAAGAAGTTGTCGCAGGCGTTTGGCTGTACACAATGAACGGAGGAGAAAGAACTCTTCTGATCAATCTCAAGCAGAAGGGTCAAGCCACAAAGGGTCAGAGGCCCCTCAACTGAAGGACATTGCTTGTGTTCAGGCTAATGAAAGGGGAAGAACTCATATAACGATACAACAAAATTCACCTTACAAAAATTTCCAAATAAGATAAGATCTGCTTTGCCTTAAAGTTGCTCTCTCTCTTCTGTCATCTGGGTGATGGATTGGTAAAACAGCTTCTGTGTCAGATTCACGCTGAAGATTGCATTTAGACAAATAACTTCAAAAATAAAACTAACATAATGGTGTTGCAGTTATCACCTTAGCAGTACAAATTATGCACTTATGTTCAACCATTATGCTTTTGACACCATAATGCTCTGTGAAATTACAATCTCTATGCTACTAACATTAGTTTTTTGGTTACATGCATATTTTCTCACCGAAAGGTAAGTATGAGAATCCTTTTTGTCAATTTGCCATGGGATAAGATATGTGCCGAAGGCACAATGAAATGAATTGCTTTTGCATGCTGAAAGAACAAAGGAAAAAGATGGCCTTACTGTAGAATAATGCCCTTTTTATTTCTCCCCTGTTGATTGATTCCTTTTAGCCTAAAACTGTTAATACAAACTAAAAATGGAACTGGACAATAACTTTTGTTGTTGATTACGAGAGTTTCATGATGTTAAAGCATTTTTTCCCCTTAAAAGAATGAGATTAATGAAGGAGAGTTCCATGTCTCTGAGAATCCAACCCAGGAAAATGACCTAAGGATATGTGTAGATAACATATTCGATTTATTGTGCATGTAAGTGATTTCGATCAAATGATATAATAGGTATATAAACAGCATTATTATTCTGAAAATGATGTTTCAAAAGTGACGTAACACAAATTATTACTTTTTCATTCACATACTCAAATTTGAGAAGTGCATTTCAATTGACATCGATGGGAAGAAGAGCTTTTTACTAATCTGCATACCATCAAAAATTTAAATTTTAATGGTCTATATATATATATATATATTAAAAAAATGTATGTACCAACATTATTTTAAAAATAGTTCTAAATATATATAATTTTTTATGTGTTGAGGGTGAAATTTGGACCCTCAGGCCTTCATTCCAACAGGAGTCCACACTGTTACGAACTTGTTTTAAATATTTTCTTTTATAACTTTTTTTGCTTATTAATTATAATATATTTTATTTATTCCACTAAAAAATATTTATATAGTATAATTTCAATTTCACTTCTTTTAATATATATATATGGACAGAATATTAATATACAATTATTTTATTTATTAGTATTATTTTTAACAATATTAGTATTATTTACACTAATTTTGTAAATAATATAGTGTTATATATGTTAAGGTAAAAAATATTAATGTAATATATTAAATATATTTTCTAATAATAATTAATAGACTTTTATATTTAGAAAATGTGTTTAAGTTTAATTTTTTTTTATAAAATTAATTTGAAATAGTTTGTAAGGTGAGATTTATTAATTTATATACCAAAAAATATTAATATGAGATTTTCAACGTTGAGTCTAAACTTTAATTTATAATAATATATTTACAATAATAATATAGGATATAGTTTCATCGGTAAACTGATAAAACTAGGGATTAGGGATGATTATGGATTTGATTTTTCAAAATTTAGTTTAGATTAATCTAAATTTAATCCAAATCTAATAAAATGAATTGGATCTAAAATTTATATCTATTTTATTGAATTAGATTAATTTATATTTTTTTAATTAGATTAAATTTAAATTAAGTCCATTTTTGTCAATTAGATTAAATTTGATAGGATTCACCTTATCAACTTGATCTAGATCAACCCAACTTGACATGGTCTCGACCCGGTGTATGGGTTGAAAACAAACCTAACTTGACTTGGCTTGACCTAATCCAATGCATCTCAATCTCACATGAACTTGACTCGATCTAGACCTGGTTTAATCTGGACGCGATCTAACCTAATATTGATTGAATTCAACCTGAATTAAGCCCCACACAACTCAGTTGAACATGAGGCCATATCGACTCAACTCAACATGGGAACAAGTCGACTAAGCGAAATTGGACATGGGACCAAACCAACTAAACACCCCAAACTAATGTGGGCTCGATGTCTCAGCCAAACATAAACTCAACTCGACCTGGTTTAGTCCGTCTTGGTTGCACCTAGGCTTGAGGGCAACTTTGACTTGGCTCGACCTGAGCTCGAATAGATAAAGCTCGACTCAGGCTAACTTGGCTCAACTTGTGCCTAACATCATTCAACTCGGCCTGGAATGATCGAATCTACTAGTCTAGGCCTAACTAACTCAACTCGACTAAGGCTTGAGTCTACTTGTCTTGATATGGGTTGGAACGACTCAGCTCAACTTGAGTTGGAGTTGCACTTGAGTCTGGATAGACTTTTACTAGTTTTATCACTACAAGAAAATCATTAAATAAAAACTAATTTTATAGACAAAAATAATTAATTATTATATTGACTAAATTATATATTATTTTAGAGACTAAAAAATTTATTGGTATCTAAATTTAGAAAGTGTTTATTAATAATAAAAACTACTTTAGATACCAATAAATTTTTTAATCTCTAAAATAGTATCTAATTTAGTGAATATATTAGAAACTATTTATTAATAATAAAAATGACTTTAAATACCAATAAATTTTTTAATCTCTTAAATTAGTGAATATAATAACTAATTTTATTTATAAAATTAATTTTTATTTAATAAATTTTTTTAGTGTATCATAAAACCTACGCAAATAAACTATGTTGAGAGGAACTTGATTTTGTTATACAAAAATCAATACGATAACTATTGAAAGTAGAATGAGGCTGGTAATAGATATCTCACCATTTTGAAACTGTACGCTTCATTACATTTCAAGTTTTTCAACAGCAGACAAGTAAAATATTAAAAAAAATATAAAATGAAAGTTTAGTGGAGCAGGAGTCATGGAGATAAGAATAACCAACCATCTTCATTTTTGTTTTCACTGGTGGGAAGGTCACAAAAATTTTAATTTGAATTTTAAATCGTATTTTTTCATTTAAATCCGATGGTTCTTGATAAACCCTTTCACTTTTCTAATTAAAACATTTGCTTATACATAATTAATTTAGGTAGTGTAACTTTTATCATATATATATATATATTATTATATAAAGATTATATCGATCTCAAATTAGTTAATACTTTGTTATTATATATCAAAATCGATCTAATACGTAATTTTTAAAATATATTAAAATATTAATCATTTAATCATCTTGTTGTTGTTATGGTGTATAATTTTAATAATGTTTGATATAAATAATTATGATGATATAAAATGATAACTTAATACTTAATTCAAACAGTCTAGAGGTCTAAGACAAGAAGATCCAATTGCATTATTCTTATTCATAATTGTGGCTCAAGGCTTATCAAGTTTAATAAATCAAACGGCTAGAAAGGAAGTGTTAGGATTGAAAGTCGGCACACAAATTGTGGAGGTGAAATTACTTCAGTTTGCAGATGACACTTTGATGATGTATGAATCTAATATCCAAAATATTAGAGTTACTAAAGCAATCCTTCGATGTTTCGAAATTTGCTATGGACTTAAAATAAACTTCTTTAAGAGCAAAATTGGAGCTATAACACTACAAAAATATTTATTTTTAGCGGAGGTTTTTTGGTAGAGGTTTTAATATAACCTCCGATAAGACATATTACGCCGGAGGTTTTCTAAACCTCTGGTAAGTAAACAGTGTGTTTAAAAAAGTTAAACCCAATTTTTTAGGAACTTTAAATTTTTTTCGCGTTTCCTCTGCACGATTCTTTCACACGCAATCCTTTTAGAACCATTCTTCAAATTTTCAAAACCTAATTGCAGAGCAGAGACGGGCCAGAGGGTTTGCCTCAGAGAAAAAAAGAATGGAGTCCTCGCCGAGAGAAAAGGAGAGCGAGGAAGAAGATGGATTCGTCGGCGACAATCGGTGAGACTAAAGATAGCGGCGCGGTCGTCGATTGTGGAGTCCTTTCGCGGTTGCGATCTGTCCGGGATCCGAATTGACAAGGACGAGTTGAAGAAGCAGTTCACTATTCCGCAGTACCTACGTTACGTTATGTGCGATTCCATTCGCCTCAGGACCCGCCGCTGGGAGGCTACATCAACCGCGCCGACGACGACGATTCCACCACTCCGTAGCGGTGGTCGCCACGACATGGTCGTCTTCATCAACTCCCCCAACGGTGGTTGCCATGGCCCCACTCTCAAGGAGAGACTCTAGCAACTTATGAGTTAAGAGCTTTGTTATTATCTTCTCTATAACTTTGTTCTTCTTTACATGTTGTGATTGTTGTTTGGTTGTACGGTGCAGGTTTTTGACTTAGCAGATGTGAAACCTCATGAATTTGTACGGTTATGTTAGGGGATCGGGTTTTTTTGTTTAATAATGGATTTGGGAAGATAATGTAATTTGTATTATAAATGGATGTTGAAACTCAAATTTGATTTGTAAAACTAAATCTGGTTTGCGGTTTTTTGAGGTAATAGGTTTCGATGCTTTTCCTAAACTTTTTGCCTGACCGAATCATTAATATTTACATTGATTTATGTTGTGTATTTATGTTTAAATTCAAAGTGAGTTGATAATGTCTAATTGTCCACTATTTGAGCTTAGTTCCTTGATGTTGCAAATGTATTATAGCACTACAGATGTTTGCTTAATTATGAGAGATGTGGAAGTGAAAATTTTGAAAATGACATTTTAAGTTCAAATATATTACCTATAGACAAAGCTATTATACTGGTTATTGCCTAAGGAAATAATTTTCTGATTTTATCCTCAATTTAATTGATTAATTGATTTCTTTTGTCAGTTCACAAGATTGGAAGGCAAGACAAGATATCCCTGCACTTGATACACGCTACAAAACAGATTTATGGAACTTGCGAAATCATAATTATGAAGACATGGCACTGAGAATTAAAGCTGAATTAGAGTGTGGTTTTAAAACAGTGTGCACAGACACTGAGAAGACTTGCTCAGAATAGAGAAGCAGCAAGAAAAAGCAGGCTCAGGAAAAAGGTGCAGTGAATTTCCACTAATCACCTAAAGCATTTATTTAGATTAAAACTGATTGACACAAGTTTTCACCATTGATTGAGGTATGGTGATGTTATCCAACAATCTGTTTACTCTAGGAACCTGAGCTTGCACCTTTCAACTCCTGCTCTGCGGTGATAATTTGTTCTTTGCCTGATTTTTGTTCAAGTTTAGTTTCCTATAGTAGAGTCTTATTTGAACTTAATGATGAAATTCAGGGTGTTCTGCATCTTTTGTACTATTTTTGTATTTATTATCATATTAGAGTAGTTGTTTCAATTCGGTAATGAATACCATATAGTATGGAGGTGGAAAATTGTCCCCTAAAAAGTGTCTTAAAACGATCTTGCAAAACATAAAATACAGTAATGTAAATAACTACTTCTCTGAAGCAGGGACGTGGTATACTTGAATGTGGTGAACAGAAGAAGGGACTTCTTCCAAGAGTTGTAGAGGGACTTTTTGATTCCTTAAATTCTTATGATGAAGAGAAAAGCACTTACTAATTTAACCACATCAGTCTTACAAAATCATCTGGTTATAGTAAATTATTTCTCTGATTTCGTTTCTGATTGGGAATTTTCTTAACTTTGTTGGAAAAGCTAGTTTCGATGTGAATTTGGATTCTTCAATAGTTATCAGAATAACTCTATCCTCTTATGTAGGGACCTATTTGATTTATCAAAAGTTAATATACAAATTAAGGCGAGCAAATCACAAGGAATATTTTTGCCTGGTGTTATAGAGGTGAACTGTTTTTAGGGACTTTATATCTCTTTCCAGTCTAATTTATATTTGAACTTAGAGCATATTATATGAGTGAAGATTCATAGCAAGCAAAGGAAGGTTCATCCTTCTGAAGGCTCTACATTTTACATTTGAAAACTACAAATCAATAGAGTTACGAGCATAGTGATCCGGTTGATGTTGTCAATCCCCTTATAGACAATTTGATTACCCTTTTATGTGCAATTCTTCTCACTAGGTAATTTAAGTTAAATTATGTTACCTGGTTTAATTCTTTTCACTGTTTAATTCTATCTTCTCACTTGGTAATTTAAGTTAAATTATCTGGTTTCTTATGTTACCTGTCCTTTTGAACATTGTTTAACTTTGTTGATTTCTTCTTGTTATTATTAATTGTTGAATTAGAAACTGTTAACTATGTTAATCTTTTTGTTATTGTTTATATGTGCAGGTTTGGACAGGAAGGAGAAGCTAAGGGATACTGGGTCTAGTATTCTGTCACAGTTATTTTGTTGATATTTTTGCTATTATAATTTTAATTATTTCTAATGCTTCATTAGTGATGCCCAATTAGTGTAAAAAATAATATGTCGGGCCATTTCAATATTATTATTAGCTTTTTGGAAGAATTTTTTTTTTTTTCATTTAGGTTTTTGTTTACCTTCACGTGAAGCAATTCCATTATGCAAGTTGAAATAGGTCACACTATAGTTGATATTTAGTTATGATTCATTTATATATTCAAAAGTTTTCATTCATTTGAAGAAATTCATTTGAAGAAAAAAAAGTGATGTTCTTAAATGTCCTAAAATAATAATCTATTAAAAAATTGCTTAAATTTTTTTTTTTATATTCGTAGTATATAAATTATAATATTTAGTATTAGAAAGAAGATAGAAGAGGATTAGGCACCAGATTAATCAAACTAATGCTCTCTAATGTCAATCAAATTAATTTATTTAGTGAAGTGAAATTTCCATTGCTATTTAATTATAGGTGTTGTGAAAGTAGAAGCCAATGAACATACACACAAACTGCTACTGTTTGAACAAATTATTAATTTGTTCAATTCATTTTATTTAAAGGAATAAGATTTGTTGTTAAATTAATTATTTAACTGATGTCTTGATTAATAAATTTATTACCACACATGTTTATATATTTAAATTTAAAAATGATTTGAATCTCTTTGAATATTTGTTATCGCTAAAACTAAAAACGTTTTGAATAAACATATATAGACTTTGCTTATGTAATATATGTAAAGCGTATATTTAAAAATGTAAATTATACTTTTAAATAAAAATTTATCTATAATTTATTTTATTGTATTTAGTTTTTTATTATTTATCACCTACTTTTTTATATATACATCTCCTAAAAGTAAAAGTAATGGTGTTTTCAAACTATCGGAAATAACAAAGGTTTTCAAATCACCGGAAATAGTGGGAATTTTCAAAAATCGTCGGGAATAGCGGGGGTTTTCAAAACCGCTAGGAATAGCAGGGGTTTACAAAACCGCTGAGAATAGCGGGGGTTTTCAAAATAGCCGAAAATAGCGACACTGGATCTTCCAGGGGAAAAGCAAACCGCGGGTAACGCACTTAACGGGGGTTAAAACCGCCGGTAACGCCAAATATAACCCCCGTTAAAAATAATTTTTTTTGTAGTGTAAGAGTGGATAGAAATGTGTTAGAATCTTTCTTTGAGGTTCTTCATTGCAACATTATGAATATTCATTTTTTATATCTTAGTTTACTTATTTGGGGAAATTCTACGAAGGTTTCTTTTTGGGACCCGATGCTTACAAAGGTTAAGAAGAGCCTATCTATGTGGAAAAGTAAAAATCTATCATTTGCTAGTCCTGTATGCTTCATTCATTCTGTGTTGAATGCAACCCCCTGTATTATCTCTCTTTCTTCGAAGCTCCATCATCTTTATGCAAAATGATTAACAAGATAAAATGTAAGTTCTTGTGGGGCTAGGATACTAAGGGAAGGAAAATAGTTTGGATTATATGGGATAATTTATGTAAACCTAAAGCGAAAGGTGGGTTAGTCACCAAGTAGATAGACATTTTCAACAAAGCTTTACTTGGAAAATGGAAATGGAGACTTGGGTTTCTTGAGAACAGCTTATGGAAAAACATTTTTGCTTCTAAATATGGTTCTTGGAGAAATTTATCTGAATCTAGAATTTCAAAGCATGCTTCTAGATGGTGGTGCGATTTAAAAAAAAGTGTGTGAGGATGTGCAGTGCACAAATTGGTTTGATTCTAATATGAAATGGGGGGTTGAGTTTGGTGAAAAAGTCAAGTTGTGGGAAGACGTTTGGGTTGATAATATTAAACTAAAAGCTAGATTCCCAAGGTTATTTAATAATTCTCTCATCATAGATAATCCCCTGCGTCACTTTGGTAAATGGAACAAAGACAACTGGGTTTGGGAATTCAAGTGGAGAAGAGAGTGGTTTGAATGGGAGAAGGCCCAAGTAGTTCAATTTAAGACTGTGCTGGAAGGTCAAACCTTGAAAACAAATATGGAGGATAAATGGTTATGGAGAGACCTGCAAACCTGTAAGTACTCTGTCAAATTTGCATATGCAATCGTTTCTAATTCTATCCCAAGTGCGTCTAAGGATATGTATAGGGTTCTGTGGGGATTGTTGGTCCCACCATCGACACAATGTTTTGTTTGGAGAGCATTGCACAACAGGATTGTCACAAAGCAAAATCTGATTAGAAGGTCGGTCCACCTTGCGGATTCATTATGTGTTTTATGTGGGACCAAGGAGAAGACGCCCTCACACCTTTTCTTAACGTGTCAGATTGCGAGCATTGTTTGGAATTGTTGTAGTAAATGGATTGAGGTTAGATCTGTAATTCATTTTTCTCTGAAGGAACAGTTCGAACAATTTCATTGCCCATGGCTTAGCAAAGAAGACAATAAGTTGTGGAAATGAGTGTGACTATCCATCATCTGGTGCATTTGGAAACATAGGAATGAGATTGTGTTTAACCAAACAAAAGTGGATGCAATCTTTGCTCTGACCCAAATGCAATCGTGGGCTTTGTTAAAAAATAAGGCTCCAAGGACACTTTTTTCTTTTTCTGACTAGGTTCAATGTTCGAATACTTGCATTAATATGGTAGTAAAACATTGATTTTGTGAGGATAGAGTGGTAGATATGTATTGAGAGACTTTTCTTCCTTTTTTAGGGTGCTTTGAGAGTAGTAATGTGTTCTTAAAGTGTATAAGGGTTTTGAGCACCCTTTGTGCTTCTTTTCTATTAATTTATTTTTTTTCTGATTAAAAAAACATGTTTTTAAAGTATTTTTTCCCACCACGTTTATGTATAAGGTTACCAGGTTGGGAGACTGAACATTTACTTTTTTCAAATTATAGATATTGAAAGGGTCAATTTTAAATTTAAAGGACAAAAAAACTTAATGCAAATTTAAAGAAAAAAAAACAGAAACATTATATTTGTTTATAGCAATAATATCCCATTTATTTGATGTTATATTCCATCTTTAATTATATCTTAAAATTTTAATACTTTAAACTTTAAAATTATTATTCTATTAGGTATACAATAAAAAAAAAAAGAAAAATTACTAATCTACTTAAAATAACTTCATACAAAACTATTTCAAAATATACTTATATGTATTGTTTTCTTTCTCTTAACTTACAATCCATATTATTTCTTTAACATTGTTTTAATTCAAAGATTACACATTATACATATAATTTTAGTTAAATAAATATATAAAAGTAAAATCAATATAAATACTAAATTTCAACTTATTAAAATAAAATAAAATAATAATAATAAAAAAAACACAACAAAAATATTATTACGCTTGTATCCGCTAATATAATATAAATAATGGTAATTTAAACAATTAAATATTATCAATAATCAATATTAGCATGTCTTGTTAATATGACATACAAAATTTATCTTAGCAATTTATTTTCCTTTACATCATAATTACACTAAGATAAACAACCTTAACACTTGAGATTTGTCGGTTGCACATGGCATTTTTTTAGTGTAAGGTTTATAATTATACATATATATATATATTTATTTATTTAATTTAACTATATCTCAAGTATAATCGTGAAAGTAATTTTCAAGTTGAAGGTGATAATTAGGTAATTTCACCCCTAAGTGGCCACTTTTTATTTGGTTGAGTTAAAGTAATTCACAGTGACCAACATCTATCCACTATAGAGTTTTTTTTCAGAGTAAACTAAATATATTTGACCTCTCTTAATAAAATATTTTAACGCTTACAATTAAGAATTAAATCGTAATGGAAAACATGTTTCACAGATTCAGAATTATTTATTTAAATGAATCATTATTGAGTTAACTTTATCCTAACATTAAATTAAGATAATTCCCATTCTCCAAACCTAATCTTTTGCTTTCAAAACAAAAAGTGCATCATTCTTTCCCAAACCAATAAATGAAGCTTCCATGGCTTAACAAGTCTGGATCCAAACCAAAAGAGTTTTGTCAAAGAAAAGCAAAAATATATTATCAACTTTTTTTTTTCTGAATTTTGAAATGATTATTAGAAAAGTCAACAGATTTAAATTTAAAATTAATAGCAGTCTAAAAGTTCACTACATAGTTAACTTATGTAGTATTTTGTTTAAATAAAAAATAAATGTTATTCTTTCTCCTAAATGGTCTCCCAAATAAAAATATATGAGTTTTCAATATTAAAAATATGTTAAATATTCTTTAAAATATTGAAAAACCTTTGAATTAATCGCAAAACAAAATGTTGGTGCATTTAATATTAATAATAAACAAAAATAATAATAATAATAATAACAGAAGAGAACCAAAATCTCAATCTCATTCTTCTTGTTCTTCTTCGGCAGCACACATAGCATAGCATTCGCGAATCCCTCTGTCTTTAACCAGCAATGCCTGCCCAGAAGCGCTCCCTCCCCGACCCCCTCGACGAAGGGGACACTTCGCACCACAACCTCTTCCATTCTCGACATGCGAAGCACCAACAGCAACAACATCAGGACCAGTCGCACGAACACGACGGGGATCACCACCATGAAGAGGAGGAACAAGAGGAAGAAGAAGAAGGGGAAGGAGAAGAAGAAGAAGATGATGATGATGATGAAGAAGAAGAAGACGAAGAAGTAGAAGAAGCGGCGCATGATAACGACGGTAAAGAAACGCCACAGGGTTACGTATCGTTCTCTCTTTTTTTTTCGTTCTGTTTCTTCGTGACTACGTGTTATTTTTGGTGCCCCAATTGGTTTTTCTCAACGGGGTCGCGCTTTGTTTCGCCTCTGCGTTTCTTCATGTGCTCAAGTTTTCTTCTTTTCTCTTTCGCAGATTCCGACGAAACCCCATCTTCTGGCTCTGAAGAAAAACCAGAGTACTCTCTCTTTCTCTCTCATACGCGTTCTCTCTCGCGTGCATTGTTTCGAGACTTCTGCTCTGTGTTTCATTGCCTATATTTTTTAGATTCACGTTTTGATTCCATGCTTCTGTTTCTGGATCGTGGCAGCTTGTTAATTTGCCTGTTCTGCGTTTCTTCCTTTGAATTTGAACTTTTGTGTCATGGAATGTGATGGGTTTGCTTTGACTTTGTAAAGGGGTGATACTTGTTCCTGTCGTTTGAGTTGAAGTGTCTGAATTTTCTGAATCCTCCCATTTGATTTGTTGTTGTGCGTTTGCATGTTTGGATTTTGGTCTTGTTTACGCTTGAAACTTGTTCGTTCCTTGCCTGCTCAAATGAAGTAATTGTTTTAGCGTAGCTTTTTGTTGTTGGATATATAATCCTTGGTGTCATTTTTCATAGCGTTGGATTAAACTTCAATCATGTGTCATTATTGCTACAGTTGCAGCTTTGGAACTTTATTGTTTTTCATGGGGAGGGTAGAGTACACTCAAGTCATGTCCATCAGAATGTTCTAAGTAGCCATATATAAACTACTATTGTGTTGATTTGTCCGGCAAGAGTTCAAAATCAAAACTGTTTGAGGCATTGTCATTGTAGAGTGGTCAACTTTTGAATATCCTAGGTAAGGTTTTATTTGTGGTTGTAGTTTCATTGTGATCCTTGACATTGTAGGAAATTTCATACCAATACGGTCATGCAGGGTCCAAAAATCAGGATGTTTTGATCATAGACTGTCTTTTACAATCTTGATAAAGACCTATGTTTGGCTTGTAGTTATTGTTGCTTCCCTGTAGCTGTATTTCATAGTTAATGGTGTTGCTTAAATTGATTGAATGGTCCTCTGCATCTCTTCAATGTTTGTCCAAGTTGCCAAAGGTGAAAGGCACCATGCAATGGGGCCTTGAGGCAAGATTGGCTAAAATTCCTATGTTTCATCAAAGATAGATGCCAAGATTAAAAAAAGAAAGAATACCATACTGGACTATCTTGCATTATTTTTTTCATTTAAATTAACCCCAAACTGTTAATTGCTCATGACTAATAGCTCGAGAGTCTGTCAAGTCCCAGACAACTGGTTATATTTTACCCCACTCCGTAAGCATAACATTTTGGAAGTTAGATTGTTGGGATACTCTGATTTTTTCTCAGTAGTTAGTTATTAATAAAGTGCTAAAGATGTGCTTTGTCAGTATGAAAAGGTGTGTCCAAAGCATGTGACACAGTCAAAGAGATGCTGACTCCTCTTTTAGTTCCTTAGATAGACACATCTTTGTTATGTACCTTGGATAGCAGCATTACACTGTTTTTCATCCAAAAAACTATTGGTATTCTTATTAGATTGATGCTTTATCATATGATTGACAGATGGCATATTTTTGATTTGGTGAAGCATTTTAGGATGAGTTCTTTGTTTGGATTAAATTGTTCTCAGCATTGTCAATAATATGTTTCTTTTAAAGTTTTCATGAAGTTTTGTATGGATGGCATGTGTACACCACATAAAAAGAAAGATTTGGTTATTTTATACAGGGATTGATTTAATACTTGTTTCTGTTGTAGTTAATACTCTCTAACCATCAGTTGAATTGAATGATTTATGTCTCACATGTCAGTCACTATCTCATAGATTTTACAAAACATTTTGGGTGAAGAAAAAACAACCAAAAAAGTAGATCCATCAACAAACTATTAGATTTTTCAATTTATTTGTTTCACATTGTCATGTGATTTTGTAAGATTACATTTTGGAATTTGGATAAAGAATTGAAGGTCTAATTTAAACATATTTTTATCTCCTTTGTTACGAAGGGAGATAATGAACTACATGGTAAAACTGTAGAAGCTTTTGTTGAAGATTCGGTACACTTGGAAGTAAATAAGCTTAATGACAAACCAAATGGGATTTTGATGGATACTCTTGATTTGTGATGGGAAAAGTGATACTTTAGAATACCATATTACTTTAATTTATAATTTTTATGAAGGTGGGACCAATATCTAGCATAAAGTAAGTCTCAATATGTTAAATGAATTTACTTGGAACACACTAATTTTGTAAAAAAATTTAACTGTCATTCAAGTCTTAGATTTCCATATAATTGAAAATAGTTGTTTTGTTATCATTACTTTTACATCCAAGGTGATTTTTAATTGATTGATAGTATACAAATCTTACTATTTCATGTTCACCAGTGTTTTTAAATAGCCACTATAGTGCTATGCTATTGCATGCTTGAATATTTGAATCTGCTATTGCAACTCTGTCTGCTATTGCTTCTGCTGTCATTGTTGTGGTTGTGACATGTGTCCTGCATCTTCTTGTCATCTTTGATGAGTCTTCAGCTAATTGAACTTTTGAGTCAATATAATGCCAATTTTTATGTATTTTGTTTTTATTTGTATACAACTTAATTTTTAGTGCATATTTATTTGATATATACCATATATTTCAACTGTTATGTGACTTCTGCCATATGCCTGCAATGTTATCCACTGTATGATATATTGGATTATCAACTTTCTGTCATTTTCCGCAATCTGCAATTGATAACATTTGTTTGCACTAACAGTGTAACACTATATTAAATTCTTAGTTGCAATGGCATTAGTGTTGTTGTTCCATTTCAAGTGTGTCGAAAATACAATGGTACTGTGATTTTTTCCCTTGGAAGAATCATTTCATTGATAAGTTCGTTGGAATGCAAAAGTTACTTTGATTTATGACTTATTTTATATAAGTGCATTTAGTATATGTGATTCCTTTGTCATAATCTTTAGCAGTCTTAAAAGGATAATGTCATTTTTGGTGGAATATGGCGGAGAATGTGATGGAACTTGGGAATTATAGGGTGCCTAAGTTCTACCTAGTATGGAGTGCTCAATGGAGTATTTAAGTGTTTGGTTCTGCCCCCTTAGTAGCTAGCTTTTAAGGGCAGGGGCTCCCTAAATACTTGGGTACTTAATAGAATGTCACTTATCATTTATGATAAAAGAAAGTATATTATATTTCAGAAAAGGAAAAAGTTGACACTGGATTTGTACAAGACTACACATAGTCTGAAAATTCCATTTCTGACATTATTAACTGTTTTGTGAAAAGTGGCTTCTAAGTGTGAGATTTATTTTTACAGTAGCTTAGAGACTTAGATGATCTAGACCGGTTGTGGTCATGATCTAGATGGGTTTAGGCCATTTTCTAGTATTAATTGTGCCCAAGTCTTAACCACACAAAAACTTCTAAATTTGTTTATTTGTGTTGGAGATCTCACATCTTTTAGATATATGGTCAAATTATAGTATATAAGTAGGTACAAATCTCACATTACAAGCTGTTTTTTGTGAGGTTAAGTTAGGTCTAAATCCACTTTCTAAGACTGTATCAAAGCTTATCTTAACAAGTTTTGTTAGATTTATTGTGCTACCCACTATCGAGTTGCTATTGGACCCTCACAAATATTTAGTATCAGGCTTGAGATGCTTAGTCATCAACGTGAGAGGATGTGTTAGAGATCTTATTATGACTAAAGATATGGTCAAATTATAATATATACATGAGTGTAAACCTTACTTTATAAGTTAATTTTGTGAGGATAAATTAAACCTAAATCCATTTTCTAAGGATTGTCTGGGTCACTAGGGACTTTAGATATTTTAACTACCCTACTTTTAGGTGTATTTTACCTCAAATTGTTCTTTCTATCAAGTTTATGTAAATATATGTTCATTGTTTGTACTCTTGTTTGGTTTGCAGATTCGTGTATGTGGAACTTCTCGAAATACGTAAAGATGTTCAATGTCCAATCTGCCTTGGTATGTTTTTTGTTTTCCCATTCAAGATGGCATAATTAGGCAGTTAATTAGTCGTGATTGTGCATTGCCTAGATACTTGGTAGGATATACTTACCAATATGAATTTTCTGCATGGAATGATATGTTGTGACTAGCAAGTAGTTAATGTTTATTGAAAGATCCTGATGTGCGATGGAGAGTCTTCTATTCTAATGCTACTTATATGTTTTGTGAGGAGGCGAGAGAGGAAGGAGTAGGAGTATTATGTAGATTATTTTTCATACAGGACACTTGCAAACTTGTAATTGTTCTTAATGGATTATTGGGTGATTCTAAAACTATTATTGGTTCTAAATAGTTTGGTATTGTTAAAATCTTTTAGATATGTTAAAATCCTATAGTTATAGTAATTGTAAATATTAGGATCAATTAGATTATTTATATATTTATGTTTTTAACCTAAATAGGGTAAAATGAATATCCTCTAATTATGTTTTCTCCCCTATAAATTGAATAGTTTCGTTATGGTCTAAACACATGAAATTCATCATATGCCTTATCGGTTTCTCTCTTCTCATCATGATATCAAAAACCTAATGAGAAGCGAACCCTAATTCATGCTTTCCTTATAGGCCCATTGCTCATAAGAGTAAATTTTACAATTCAATGCCTACCACTTTTCAACAAGGTTTTTTAGCTAGCGTCTACCACCACTAGCATTACCTTGTTGTGTGATGACCAACTCCGGTAACTACTGTGCCTCTAAGCATTTTGGGTCTCTGATAGTTGTTGTGCTCTTTGAGCATTATTAGCTCTATGACAGTGTTTGCCCTCTGCTACCTATTGGGCTTGTTAAACATTTTTTCTCTTTGATAGTCGTTGTGCCCTTTAAGCATTTTTTGTTCAATGACAACCCTATTACACTCTTCAAACAATATTTTCTCTTCAATAGCCATCATTCTCTCCGAGCATTTTATTTTCCTAACCTATAGTCGACGTGTCTTGTATGCATATTTGGTCTTATGTTGTTGTGGCTTCTAACATTTTTTGCCCTTTGGAAGCCATTGTGCTCTCCAAGCAGTAGTTGCTCTTCAATAATTGTCATTACCCTTTGAGCATTTTTTGCTACCAAAGCTTTAGACAATATTTTGGGTATTGCCATTGTGTATGATCACAATGTCCAATTGAAGCCGTAATTGTCTTGGCATTGTCTTTGTACCATTGGATTCTTCCACCTAGTGTGATTGACTTGAAATTGGTGAGTGTTGGCTGATTTGTAATTCTCTTTATCTGTAGTGATTGCTACTCGGGTGGGAAATTATGAGTGTATGCAACTAATTATGGCTTGGGAAGCATCGTTAGGAGAGTATTGTGACCAAATAACCATATACAACTCCCACTTAGTCTCTATTTGATAAATTGAATTGTTAACAATTACCTCTTCAAATCAAAATATGCACTTATAACCTAATTGATAAGTTTTGTTGTCTCTAAATTCACAAGCATTTTAGGTTCACGTTGTTTCTGAGCCAACCTTCACAGTTAATGCCCAAATCCTTTTGGTCATACAAGCATGGTATCTGTTAGTGTCAATACTCTTAAACAAAATAAAAATCATACAACCAAGAGTTATCTTGATCTTTGGCCAATTTTGCTCCTCCAAATCAAAAACTCCCATATCTATAATATGTTCTTTTGAGTGACATTGGCCAAATGATTGCCATAATTGTTCAATAACCTTGTAACTCTCCCCACCATGGTTACGTTCCCAGTCACTTGGGTGAGTTGACTCGGAAGCAAACTCTTTTTGGAGTAAACTTGGTAGACTCACTGTGAACTTGATTGAACTCGCGAGTCTGCAACTGAGTTGGCGAGTCTAGAGGGTTTTTTCTTTAAACCCAAAACGACCCTGTTTCTAAACCCGAAATCAAACAAATTCCTTAATCATTGTGCTATATTTGAGTTTGTTGTAGCTCTACCCACTAAAGGCCATCAATTGTGTTAAATATCCACCCAGGTTCACACCTATGAACACTTAAAACATTTCATAGTGTTTGAAATATTTTGAGTTGGTGGTAACTATGTAGTTTGGGTTAAGGAATGAAGACTACTACTTCCTCTTCATCTCATTCACATTTTGGCACCCTCATAAATATAACCTTTGATTAGTGGTAGTAAATTTTTGAGTAATGACCAAGATTGTTGCATTGAACAATTTTCTCAAAGTTAGGCACACATGAGGATTATTATTGGCTTGTTGGGCTAGTAGATTAGGTTGAAGAGGGGCCTAATTTCCACCTTGAGTTGACATTGAAATTTGAATTGAAGACGTGGTACTACCAATAAACAAGGAACACTACTACTTCCTCTTCATCTCCTTCACATTTTGGTAGCCTCGTAAGTATAACCTCCTTTGACAAGTGGTAGTAAAATTTACCAAGTTCGTTGCATTGAGCAATTTCATAAAGTTAGGTATACATGAAGGTTATTAGTGGCTTGTTGGGATAGTAGATTAGGTCGAAGAAGGGCCTAGTTTCCACCATGAGTTGACATTGAAATTTGAATTGAAGGTGTGGTACTACCAATGCTTTTGTGTCTTTCCTTAATCTCGTAAAACCTACTTTTAGGGTAAGAAGTTTATATGAATTTATTTAACCCATATATGTAATTGGTGTGGGGCTATAACTGAAGTGAACTAGGAGCGACTAAAATTAAAGTGGTTTTCTAATGCTCCTTTCACATCTAGAGAATCCTAGAGTGTAGTAAATATAGGTGACCCAACAATAGATATATGATTGACTTTGATACCATATGAAAAACATGTTTTATGTCTTACCTCATTCTCACAAAGTCAACTTGTAAAGTGAAGACTTCTAATCAACGTGGGAATAAACACCACCTTTGAGGCTACGATTAAGACAAATCCTAAAGAGGCTACAATGAACAATACTACTTCCTCTTCATCTCCTTCACATTTTGGAACCCTCATAATATAACCTCCTTTGACTGGTGGTACTTATTAAATGCATTGGTCATGAGTAAGATTCCTTCAAGAGCCAACAAGTCTTAAAACCTCCAATTATTTTGGTTTCGTCTTATATAAATTAACTTGGGCATTTAATAAAAGTCCTCCATGTACTCGCTCATCTTGTTCTTGGCGTGTTGACAATCCTAATATTTCAATGCAATGTTTTCTTAGTTTGTGGGTAGGAATCGTTGAATAACTACTAGCTACTTCATCCCGGGTTCTAACATGTTGTGTTCTTTGACATTGTTGGTAATATAGTAATTGTTGCCACCGTGTTGATGCCCCTTCTTTCAATTTATGTGCCACTAACATAATTGGTTGAGATATTATGGAATTTTTAAGTAGTAAAAAACATTTTCACCATTATGAATGCAATCAAGAATTTTTTTAATGTACAATTGCCCATGGAAGCATAATATGTCGATCTCCATCTTAAATCCTTGATCATTGCAACCTCAATTGTTATATCAGTAGTCATTTGCTTAAGAGCAATAATCCAATTGTAGTGGTAGCCTCCGAGGAAAGTCTATGTTGTCGTTTTTTATGATTGCTGCCTTGGTTAAATAAAAAAGGACATCACCGTTGTGGTGGGGGCTTAGGTATTATAGTTGTCTTAATTACTGCATTGAGTAGTATGAGATGCTCGATCGAGTACTCAAGTGGCTCAGTTCTTCCCTCATGACAATTAGCTTTTAAGGGGGGTTCCTCAAGTGCTTATCAACTAGTATCAATGTTGGTTGCTAGTGTCTCAGAAAGTCTTACGAAGTGGTTTAGGCCAACTTAATCTCATAGAATTGCCTCGTAAGGTGGAATTTGTATATACTTTTATAGTATATTTTGTTATAAGGGAAATGACTAGGATGGGAGAACATCAAGGAGTCCTTACAAGAAACATGGCTAAGGAGAAAAATGAGGAAGAGTTTGAAAAAGCCTATGAAGGAAGACTGCTAACAGCAAAACTAAGAGAACTAGAGAAGGAGATTGGAAAATATAGCATAGAATATGGAAATTTCTTTTTTAAATATAAAACTCTCCTTCGGTTTAAAATATGCTAAAATTAAAAATTTCCCTTAAAAGAATATTTCTAGACTATTCCAAAAGAATATTCTCAATATTTTCCTTGAATATTGTAAATAAAATTCTTCTATAGAAATATTACATCTCGAAATTTCTAAAAGCTTCTAAAATATTCTAGAACAAATTAGTAAATATCATAAACTAACTTCAGCTACTTGTAGTTAGAGCTAGTTTCTCATGATTACATTGACTAAAGGAGTTTCAGCTCCTAACCATAGTTGTTCTTAGGAATTCTCAGCCAAGAAAAACTAGATGAACCACCCTAGGTTAGTTGTTAACTTCCTTTGTGCACTTAGCTCTCTTTGTAAATTTTTGTTGGCTTCTTAAGCACACTTGTCTAGGTTCTTGAGCACGCTTCTATTCCTTATAAATAGAAGGCTCCTCTATTGTATTGAGATATACGAAACTGATGTTTTTATGAAATTGTGTATCATGAAAATTTGATTCTCTTAGCTTAGGCCCTTATCTTGGAGAACTTCTTCAAGTGGTGAATCAACCAACCAACAATGCATTTATCTTTGGTGTCTTGGCATGTTTTGCCACTCTCTTTCCTTTCCATATTTGTCTGATTTTTTCTTTGTTCTTCATGAATACTGAAACCACCATGGATCCATTCCATGAGTGTTCTTCAGTTCCTTGGTTCAAATCCTCCTAAGAGTTGATAGATCCTTCAAGTCCCAAGGATGATCTCATCATTTTAGCACTATCTCTGATTAATCTAAGATTGGATTTTTTCCAATACACCCTATCACGTCCCTCACATCAAACCCTATTGGGCTTGGCATAGTGAGTGACCCTTATAATGGATCTAGAATAAACTTTGATACCATCTTACAAAGTGGTTTAAGCCTAACTTAACACTACAAAACTAACTTGTAAGGTGAGTCCCCACTTATATATATATATGTTGCATAATCAGGAGAATTATGTTATAATTAAGTGCAGATTCCATTTTATATTTATTAGGACAGATTTGTTAGTGATTTGATTTTATTTGATTTGTACAGCTTTAAACACTCATTATTT
>Ga0123342_1003785_pt1 | contig 23822 bp, 16 predicted proteins | sample Turbeawhitnodule_FD_89960 | JGI IMG/M metagenome (GOLD analysis project Ga0123342, IMG submission 89960) | Root nodule microbial communities of legume samples collected from Mexico - Turtle bean Mexico white nodule | ecosystem: Host-associated > Plants > Roots > Nodule | place: Mexico: Nepantla... | reverse complement strand
GGAGAGAAATTAAGAGAGAGGGAGAGAAGAGAATTGGAGAGAGAGAGAGAGAAAGAAGAAAAGATGGTACTGTGGTGTGAAGAAGAATGTTTCTGTTGCTTTTAAAAAAAGCACGCTGTTACAATTATAAAAAAATTTAAATTAATATTTAATTAACTATTAATATTTTAACTATCAATTATTTAAATTTTAAAATTAGTAGTTAGTTAAATATTAATTTAGAAATCATTTATTAGTAATAAACTATTCTAGACATAAAATATTTTAATTTCTAAATTAATATATAATTTAATAATTATAATAATTTATTATTTATTATTTTTAAAATTGATTTCTATTTAATGATTTTACTATAATAATAAATATTTTTATCTGAATTGTTTACGATAACAGATTTTCGTTTTGAAAGATTGTCGAGCTTCATCACCAACAATCAAATAAAAATTAATTCATCTATAAAAGATTATTTGTAACTTAATTTAGTAAAAAAATAATAATCTCTAAATAATAAACAAGTGTTAAGTATTGAGTTATGATATATAATAGTAACTACTTCAATTGTAAATTATAAAGAATAAAGAATGATACCAAGCTATGCGATTACAACGATATATATTATTAACTGTAAAGTATTATTAATGTAGGTGATTATTTATATCGTTACTGATAAATAATAACAATATGTTAGTTGTTGTATATTTTATCATTATGTTGGTTATTGACCCACCTAGGATTAAAATATTTGTGGAATAAAAATCCTCTCTCCATCAATCACACAGTTATCCCACAAGAAGCCAACTAAAAATTCCACTTGCCGCACACCTATAAACTATTTCTTTACTTTCAAAAAGCTGCACCCTCGGCAAACGTAGTTTGGCTTCTATGGATATACTTTTAAAAAGAAAATATACATAAAATAAATATTAATCACCTCAATTAATAAACCTCTTGTTATAAGTATAAAAAATAATAATGAGAACCTATGTTTCTTCTACTTTGATGTGTAGAAAGTTTCTAATTCTGATATCCCTTAATAATTATCTTAATCCTCCAGTGACTTCATATTCTAATTGTTTATTTGACCCCAAATGATAATTGTTTATGCTATTAGAGTAACAAAATATTTCTTCATACATTTAAGGTTGGCTTAGTTAAACATTATTTCCATTCAATATATTAAGTGTTTTTGAAACATCATATATATTCAATTCAATAATGCATGTTACCAAACTTATTTGTCACATAAGAAAACTAAAGAAGAAAGGGAAAAAAATAATAGAAAGATTTATTTTTATCAGAAAAAAATATATAATGGAGATATTTAAAGATATCTCAACCCATATACATGAAACCAAACACTTACATAAAAAAAAATTGGAAACTTTGTTATTAATAAACTTTAATAGAGAAAAAATTACAAAATATTTCAACAAAAATCAAATATAAAGAATGAAAAAGAATCAAAAGAAAAAACACATTAAAAATATCTAACAAACTTCATCGTCAAACAATCCTATCAAGTTATTTTCAGAAATTTTGATATATAGAAGACAGACTTAAACCATTTACCATAATTAAGAAGAGAGAAAATTTAAGAATATGCAAATTTTAATAAAGGAGTAGTTTTTGTAAAAGATTTTGATTTTTAATTTAAAATGTTTGTATTTTAATGTTATAAATATTATCATATTTTAATTATAAACGTAAGCAACATAATATATTTAGTGTGATAGGTTTTAACATCAAAGTTAAAATAAAAAATATACCTTTTAGTTTAATAGACTTTATTTTTTTAGTTACTTGTATAACCAAATTTTCATCCAATAATTATTTATTAAAAAATTCATTTGTTGACTTATCTTTTCCATTTAAATCATAAAATCCCTAAACAATACTTATATGAATACTAAACCATACATTGTGTGGATTATGACTCACCTTTAACCGTTTCTTGACATAGTGGGGAGGTTACTTCCCACAATCAATTGGATGTTACTTACCACAATTAATTGTAATCAAATAGAGGTTACTTATCATTAATTGTTTTTATTATTGTTGTCTCCTAGAACCACTATATATAGTGGCTTCCTTCAAGCAATGTAACACACAACAAACAACAACATATACTCTCTATTTCTGTTCTTGGGTGTAAGTGTTTAACCTTTTTTTACCTCTATTTAAAGGAATTTTTCACCTAAAAATGTCTGGTATCATTCTTATTTTTCTTATTACTTTAATTTCTCATAATCTTTGATTGAAATTATCATGCTTCCACACACTATATCCCAACAAATTGTATCGTTCTTAATCACGTTTTTTAGTTAAAATTGTTAATAATGTTTAATCTTTGCTATCTTTACCAACCCGTTACGCGCAAATGCAATTTTTCTTTTGGGGTATTGGAAATTTTGTTGCGTCAAATTTGGATTTGACTCATGTGTATCTTGGGTGACAGTCTCTCTTTTCATTGACTTTTGTTGATTCTTTGATTTGAAAAATTGTGTGTGTGTGTGTGGGATTTCAACCATATGAAAGCATATAGGTAGCTAGGACAATGAGCACGATTATGATGGTAGGTGACATAAGGAAAGAACAAAACAATTTTTTTTTTATTTAATAGGTTTTTAGTTTTTAAAACTAGGAAGAAATCTAGTTTTATTTTACCAATTAAAAATATTTTAATTATTATAAAAAAATATTAAATAAAAATTAAATTTAAAGACAAAAAATAATTAGTTATTATATTAACTAAATTAAATATTATTTTAGAATTTAAAAAAGTTATTAACTTCTTAAATATTTTATATTATTATATATAGTTTCTAAATTGATATCTAGTTAATTATACACTAATTTAGAAACTATTTATTAATAATATAAATTACTTTAAATATTAATGATTTTTTTTTTAATTTCTAAAATACATTTAATTTAGTCAAATATAATAATTAATTATTTTTTATTTTTAAAATTAATTTTTATTTAATTATTTTTAATCTTTAAAATATATATATAGATCTAAACACTACTTTTGATAAATGATTTTTTTTAAAAGTGTTTTTAATCTTAAACCATAAATTTGAATGATTAAAAATACTTCATTATTTGAATTTGAAGAATAATAGAAATTGTTGACTTAGCTTAAAAGTTTATTTTTTAAAAATGGTATTATACCATTTTCTATATTTATAGTGGTATTTTTAAGAATTTGTGTTGAATATCTTACATTACATTGTTCACTTTCTCTTACAAATTGATTTTGTGAAGTTAACTAAGTGTATTTTTCAAGAAAATTTTAATTTTTTTCGAATTTGAAAAACAAAAATCAAATTTCTCTCGTATTCCAGAACAAAAAAGAAAACATAGGCAATTTAAAAATAAAAAAAAGTAAATTTTTGTATCTTGAAAGATTGATCTAGTAAATAAGGATGAAACTCATATCCTATTACAACATAGATCCGAATGTCGCTTTTGATGTAAGGACCTTGTGAATGGATGATCTAAAGAGACATATGCAAAAGTTTTGAAAACCTTGAGACAATTTTTTGCCATAAGAAGGAGAGTAAACCAAGATAAAGTTTTGTTAATAATGAATAAAGAAATGAAGAATTTGAGAAGAATTTGAGTAGTAAGTTAGTGGTGTGAGGGGTAAGTGTGAGTTTTGTCCTCCATCCTTTGGTGGGGTGGAGTTGACATGGATCTTGACCCTCTTTGGTGAAACATTCCTTGGACTCATTATTTGGCTCCCACTCATCTCACAATTTTGCTTATAAAATCCTACAATATTTTGAGGACTCCCTTTGAAAACTATTCCCTGCCTTGTCGTTTTCTCCCCTTATATTCCTCTCTCTTTTTGTTTTCTCTTTCTTTCTCTCTCTCTCACCCTATCTTTCTAATTCTATTCTTTCATTCATTGCATTCTCTACAGCTGTGTGATGCTTATAAAAATAAATAATATCCTTTTACTCATCAATTCAAGAACACCTATTTCACACAACATTTCTTATTATTCTTTTCTCTCTCACACATCTAGAATCCTTTTACAACAACCTTTCGATAATTGACTCCAATTTTATATGTCTAGAGATGGGATTCATACAATTTCTAACATTTATTTCTTATATAATAAAACATTAGATGAATTGGACTTTAGTAAGTTGTTACTAGAGAGATTTTTACAGCCAATTTATTAGATTTTTTTTTTACTTGTTTTAACTAATATTAAAAATCATTAAATAAATTATATTTAGAGAAAAAAAAAATAATTAGTTACTATGTTAACTAAATTATATACTATTTTAGAGACTAAAAAAATTATTGATATATAAATTAGTTTTTAAATTGGTATCTAATTAATTATCAAGGTTTTAGCTACCAACTTTAGAATTTAAAGTAGTTGATAGTTAAAATCTTGGTAACTAAAATCTTGATAGCTAATTAGATATCAATTTAAAAATTAGTTTATAAATTTTATTAATAATAGAAACTAATTTAGATGGTAATAACTTTTTTAGTCTCTAGAGTAGTATCTAATTTAGCCAATATAACAATCAATTATTGTTTGTTTCTAAGATTAGTTTTAGTTTCTATTTAATGATTTTGTTGTAGAGATATTATACATGTTTTATATCACAAATTTCAAATAGATGGATATTTTGTACACTACAAGAAAATCATGAAATAAAAACCAATATTTAGAAACCAAAATAATTAGTTGCAATAATAACTAAATTAGAGATAATTTTATAAACTAAAAAAAAAATAGTTTCTAAATTAGTTTCCATTATTGTTAAATAGTTTCTAAATTCATATCTAATTAGCAACCAAAGTTTTAACTACCAATTATTTAGTTTCTAAATTTGGTAGAAAAACATTGGTTACTAATTAGATACCAATTTAAAAACTATTTAACAATAATAGAAACTAATTTAGAAACCAATATATTTTTTAGTTTCTAAAATGGTCTCTAATTTACTCACTATTGCAACTAATTATTTTGGTTTATAAAAAATGGTTTCTATTTCATGATTTTCTTGTAGTATTAATTTATAGATTTTAATGTAATTAAAATTTACAATAAATGAATTATAATTTTTAGTTTACAATAAATAATCTCAATTGAGATATTAGGGTATTTTAATTATTCATAATTTCTTTTAATCAATTTAGAAATAGAGAAAAAAAAGAAGGGTAGATCAAAGAAAACAAACAAAGTATTTTAAAATATTGGTATTTGACTTTTAACTATGAACTAGTTGGGAAAAATAAATTCTATTGGATCATACTTCCTAATCTTGAACTATCTAAGCATTCATGTCTTATCATTAATGAATTAACATTGATCTTATGATTAGAATGCCACCAAATTACATTCAGTCTAGATGGTTATATAAGGCAACAGTGCACAGCATGACCTCACAGATACATCATTATTTTAGAAAACAGAGTATATATAAATATTATAGAGTAGAAAATACTTGGTTTGTTTTGGCACCAGGTATGAACACTGAATTTTGTGAAAACAATAAAGGCAAATACTGTAGGACCAAACAAATTATAAGTCATGATGAAACTATGAAGAGAAACACATGGACCTGCCTCTTGCATTCTTTTAATTTCCTCTCTTGTCATTATTGAAAAAGTGGCCTCTAATCTCATGCCTATTTAAAGATTGAAAATAAAAAATAGGGTCTACTTCATTTCTACCTCCTTTCCCCTCCTAAACAAATAATCCTCCTTCCCCTTTATTTTGTAAATTTTAAATAAATGCACAACATAAATCATTGTTATTTTGACTTCTTTTAGATTTTACAATAAGGTTGTATTAAATATTATCCATAATTGGATACATTGGTTTAGGATTTCTCATTATAAAACCAATAAAATAATTGGTAGGATTCAGAAATATAGTATTTTATGTTACCACTGAATAATCCTATGAGGCAATATAAGTAATGATTATGTAAGCAATTCTGGGAACAGGTATACGGTTTTCTTATCTAGGCCCACTTAGAGGTACAAAAATTGGGTGGCAATTGCTTCCTGCACCACATCACTGCACCCGATCCCAGCGAAAAAGACGAAACTGTCCTTAAAATTTTTTTCCGAAATATGTGTTCTGGATATTTTTTTCCGGTACGAAATTTTATATTATGGATTTTTTTATCTAGGATTTTTTATTTTTTTTCCGGATTTTCATTTCCAAAACACAATTATTTCTTTTCTGGATTTGTTTTTCCGAAATGTATTATTTTTTAATTCTGGATTTTTTTGTCCTAAATAGAATTTTAAGTTTTCAGATTTTTATTTCCGAAACTCAATAATTACTCTGGATTTATTTTTTCAGAATATATTATTTTCAATTCCAGATTTTTATTTCCGGAATTAAGGGCATTTTTGGAAATTAAAAAAGTATGTTGGGTGCAGGTTAAAAATGATTGGGTGCAGGGAGCATTTGCCAAATTGGGTGTGCCTAGTACTATCTGGGAACATTGGGCTGCAAGTAAGCCCAAAGTTAATTTCAAAATTGAATCTAGGCTCGAAAGTAAAGAAGGAATGGTACAACTCAAGTGCTGGGAATTGTTTAGGAAACAAAATCTCTACCTTTTGTCTGTTGTAGGCCAAAATTTATTAAAATTATTTTTTTTGATAAATCCTGTTTTTATTTAATTATTGTTTTAAAAGATAAACTTAAAAGGATAAAATCATGAGACACCATTAAGAAGAAAAATAAGATTGTTCTATTATTGCAAAACAAGCAGTACAGAGGGTATATATTGTTGATATTTCTTGTAATTGGACCCTTCTTTTAGAGTAACATAACATCCCACAAGCTAGAGATAGAAAAATGTAAAAAAAATGTCAACTAGCTCAGCTTGGAAACATTAATAGCAAATAAATTTGGAGAAAGAGCTTTATGAATGTAACGAAGAAACACAAAGTAACTTCATCGGGCCTTATTGAAAGTTTGCATATTCATGTATTTATTATTAAGCGTATGTTACCAAAAAGATAAAAAATAATATGAAAGATATTGTAGAATCCAAACTTAAGTGATTCAAGTCTCAAAGGTTAGATTTAAAAAGTTATATAAAGAGATTGAAGTGGAAAATGAATGTAAGGGCAAGTCAAGCAACACAAATAATCTTACTGCTATTACGAGTGTCATCGTGAGCGTCTTATTAAACTTTTGAGCATCTAGTCTTTTGGGTTGAGTACTAAATATTGTGATTCTTCACTTTGTGAAGTTACACCCTTGTTAGTTTTATACGAGTTCTTTGTGAGAGTGTTTTTTTTTTTGTTTCAGATAGTTCTTAATCTCAAGAGGAGGTTAAGAAGGTGTAACTTAGAGAGATTTGTTAACTCGTGTAATCAAAAGAGGTTTGTTAACTCGTTGTAATAAAGTGTTTTGATTAGTGAAATCCCTTAAATAATTGCTTAAGGGAGAATTAGACGTAGCCTTAGGTTTGGGTTCAACAACTATAAATCTATTTGCGTATTGCTAGACAGTCTCCTAGGACAATTTTGCTAAACGATCTGATAGATGAGTTCATTAGATAATCTATTTGATAATCTTTTTTTATCCGTTGTGAAAAGAGTCTGAGGCTCCATTCAACTCTCTTCCTTCAAGAGCCAACTATACCTACAATATTGACATGCCAACTTTTCTTCTTATATCAATGAAGATAATGATAATAAGTAATGTATGGGAGATAAGAATAAGAGAACTCGAACACAACAAATCATATTGGTTCATCTATCATATAGACTACATCTACTTCTTGGCCAACAAGCTAAGTCCAACTAGGCAGATTAATGCTATGATGTACGCATCGAGTATTATTTTGGTTCATAGTGTTACAATTGTAGGCCGTAAACAAGAGGGGGGTGAACTTTTTATGAAAGATTTTCGAAAGTTTTGAAGGTAGATTGAAAGCCAATGAGAAATCAATGAAGGAGAAATCAGTTCAGCCAAAAACAAATATGCTTTTAATATGATTCCAAAAAACCAACCGGTTGTTTTTATCAGTAGTTATGAAAAACCAAAGAAGAACAAATTTAAATGAGATAAATGATAGAAAGATCAGCACATAAAGTTTTATACTGGTTCACTCTTTACCAAGAGCTACATCCAGTCCTTAGAAACCTATGAGAATTCCACTAAGCAATCAAACACCTTGATTACACAACACACACCAAAGTGGTGATCTTGAATCCTTCAAGAACACACACCACCTTTGGCAAACAACACCACAAATCACAAAAGAGTCTTTGGATCTGCACAACAAAAGTTCTTACAGAAATACAATAGTCAAGAGAGAAAAGGAATGATAACACCTAGTTCAATCACAGATTGAGAATGAAAAGTACAAAACAATCCTATTCCACTCTTAGAAAGAATCCAAAGCTTGAAGCAATCTTAGAAAACTAATTTGAAAGAGATAATCTGAATCACTTACAACCAGGAGCATAAAATAGATTATTTAAACTCCAATTAGTTGTTAAAAACATTTAATGCAAGAGCCAAATCAGTTTTAAAACAATTAAAACAAATTAAACCACTTTAATAGAATTTTGTTAAGGATTTTCAAAAATCAACCGATTGAAAACACGAAACAATCAGTTGAATTGGCTTGACAGCAAGGTCAACCAATTTTAAGCCTTTTCAAATTCTTTTCAAAAATACCAAGTGTAAAACAACCGGTTGAAACGACAATTCAACAGGTTGATTTTCCACTTTCTTTAGAAAACATATATTTTTCAGGAGAACTTGAATCAAACAACCTTGGATCATAACTATGATTGAATTAACAAATTCAAAGTACACAAACCACACACACACAAGCAACAACAAAGTCTTCAAGCAATCCACTTGGATTTGGAGACATCAAAGCATATGTTCAACACGTAGTAACTCTTGGATAACCCGTTGAGCATTACTAACACAAGACACTCTTGGTTTAACTGAGAATTCTTGACACAAGTTAGTTCTAACTTAAATGAGTATTCTTTGAGCCCATAGTCACTCCTGGATAAACCTATGGGTATTCTTTACTCAAGCCACTCTTGGTTAACACTAAGTATTCTTTGTTAAACAACCAGTCCTGGCCAATATCTAAAGGTTTGGTGTTTCAATGATCTATTGATCATTAGGTTTGAAAACTGGGTAGGATTGAGTTGAATGATGAATACAATATTAAGCTTTCTCTCCTAGTTATCATTTTGTTGCCCAGGGAGGATACCGTATTTTGATGTATACAAGGGTTAGGCTCACTCTCCTGGGTAGCTGGATAAACACTCTCAATATTTTTTATGAAGTTCCTCGTCCTAGTGCTTTCATCTTCTTTAAGCTTGTGGATCCTTCTATGATGTTGTGAGGTTTGCTTTATCATTTGATTATCATTTTGATATAGTGCAACCCCTTCTCTTTTGACTTAGAGGAGTGCTCTTAATTTGACCAACATTTTGGCAAGATATCTTCTTTCCTATGTTTTCTTCTTCTTGTGAGGCTTTAAGTAGATTTTGAAAGAGAATAGTCGTTAAGAAGTTGTTTATAGCCATTGACCATCTTCAACTTTCGTGCTTGTCTATTTTGTGTTTAATGAGCTTCAATATGATTGTTGCATTTAATGAAACTTTGATATTTTCTCCTTTCTCTTCACAATGCCCTTCATAACTAAAAAAAAAAAACTAATCTCCCTTGGCAACATAGCCTTTTGAACCAATTCATGATTACCCTGCATATGGTATAGGGCAAATAGTTGGGTCAGAGTTGAAAACATTTTGGGTGAAGAAGTTAATAAAGAAAACAACTTTAGTTGTGTCTTGAGAGATCTTTGATGTTTGTTTTATATTTGATTTTGAACGGATCTCTTTGGCAAACAGGCATTCCCAAAAAAAACATAAAGTAAGCGTATAGATATTTATTTTAAGTACAAGGTTGCTATGTGTAGCGTCTAATCTTTAATATGTGTTTCATATGTTCTTATATGGGCCTTATCAGAAATTGAGAAAAGATTGCACAGTGTTGTATTGTATGATAGAGGAAAGACTTGCATCTTACATGACCTCTTGTTTTTATAGAAATGTCATCTTACATATGAAGTATGATCATGTTTTATACTTAGCTGTTTTGAAGTGTTGGGATGTTGGACTTTTTCCTTAATAGTTTAGAACTCAACCACTTATAACTAAACAATAGAGTATTCTTTGGAACGCTATCACTCTTAACTAAATAACCGAGTATTATATGGAATGCAACAATTACTGGCTAAAATACTTGGTTACAAGAAAATATGATCAAATATTTATGGGGTTGCTAACTAAAAGAGTATAATGTCTTAAGACAAATACAATATAAGATTCACTCCTAGATTGCTAACAAACACAACAGTTTTCTATTAATGAGTTAGGTTTATAATATTTTGTTTAAGTGCTTGTGGGATTAATCTTAGGCCAAAGAATTTTGGTGCAAAAGTTCTTCCTTCTTCAAAAATTACTCTTATATAGAACGAGAGCTTGAGAAGAAATTTATTGTAAATCATTTTCTAGCCATTGTGAAACTTAGAGATGTTCTTTATTTTTCATGTTGCGTCTGTTGTCATAGATGTTTTGGAATACATAAAACTTTTCTCATGAAACATTTAATGAAAAATTCTATTTGAAGAAATATTTTGATGCCCAAGGTAACTTCTCAAGCCTTGGTTAAATATATTTGATCTCTTATTGAAAAAAAGTTAGAACTATTAGAATTGAGGGCCTTAAAGAAAAGGGGGGTGAATTGTTTATAAATGATTTTTGCAAACTTTGAAGATATAATGAAAGTCAAAGAAGAATAACAACCAAAGGAATGAAAGAACACAAGTTATAAAACAATTTTAGTTGAATTCCAGAAATTCAACCGTTTGTTTTTATCAGCAGTGAGTAAAAACAACTTAAAACAAATATTAAAGAGTTCAGGGAAAGAGATAAGCACAAAAACATATTTATACTGGTTCACTCTTAACCCAAGAGCTACATCCAGTTCCCAAAAATTACTGCGTATCCACTATGCAATCAAAAACCAGATTACAAACACACAACCACCAAATAAGTGATTTTGATCCCCTCAAGAACACACACTTCCTTTGGCACACCGCAATCACACTATAGATCAGAACACGCTCTAACTTTGTGAACACCAGTACTTAGAGAATTACAAATGAAGAAAGAAATAGGATTGATCACAACTGGTACAAATCAAATCAAAGTACACTACAAGTCCTACTTCACTCTTAGAGAAATATCCAAAGTCTTAAGCAATCTTGGAGAAAACTTGATTTCACAAACTGATCTTGTAAAGTTAATGCTAGGAGCGTAAAATAGAACATATATACTCCAATTAGCAGTTGAAAACATTTATTACTAAAGTCATATCAGTTTCAAATCATTTAAAGCAAATTTAACCAACTTAACAAAATTATGTTAAGATAGTTAAAAAAATAGTCAGTTGTTTTGTTGAAATAACCGATTGAATTGGTTTGACAGCAAAGTCAAACAAATTCAAATATGCGAAAACTAGTTTCAAAACCTTAAGTATGAAACAACCGATCAAAACGATAAAGCAACTGGTTGTTTTTCTGCTTCTTCATAAAACACTCTTTTGAAAAAGATTTGAATTAAACCAAGTTTTGATTCAAACTAAGAGTGAATTAACAAATTCAAACTACCCCAAAACACACCCAACTAAGCTACAATCAGCCTGCAAGCAATCCATGGAGATTTGGAGTCATCAAAACTCTTCTTCAACAATCTCCCCTTATTTGATGAAGACAAATCCCTGGTTTGCTTTGTTGAGATCTGTTTGAATTTAAAGGTACCTTCAAAACAATCAAAACACTAGTACTAGAGAGTAATTCCATCCAGAATCTCTTACACTACAAAACCAGTTTTCACTATGTGATTTCCATAAAGAAAATCAACAAAATCTGTGTGAAAAACCAGTGTAAGTAAGAGAGAAAATCAGAGTTTCCTACACAACTATATATCAAGACAAAACCAGTTTCAAACAACAATAAACTAGCATATTCTCCCCCTATTTGTCTTCAAAAATAGAGTAAAAGAGTATAAAAACAATTTGACAATATCAAATTTAAGAAAGGTTTTGAGAATCAACAATTCCCAACTCATTTCTTAAGAGAAAGAACCTGTCCTTTGGCAAAGGCTTGGTGAAAATGTCTGCCAGTTGCTTTTCTGTTTCAATGAATTTCACTTCACAATCTCCATTACAAACATGATCCCAGATAAAGTGATGTCGGATCTCAATGTGCTTTGTTCTGGAGTGCTGAATCTGATTTTTGGTGAGATTTATAGCACTTGTATTACCACACGACAAAGGCACCTTGCTAACTTGCAATCCAAAATCTTCCAACTACTGCTTGATCCAAAGAATTTGTGCACAACAACTTCCTGCAACAATGTACTCAGCTTTTGTAGTTGACAAGGCCACATAAGCTTGCTTTTTGTTGTGTCAAGATATAAGACTTGAGCCAAGTAGATGTCAAGTCCCACTTGTGCTCTTTCTATCCAATTTACATCCTGCAAAATCAGAATCAGAATATCCAACTAAATGTGTAGGAGTGTGTGAAGGATACCATAAACCCACAAATGTTGTTCCTTTTAGATATTTCAGGATTCTCTTAACAGCTTTAAAATGAGATTCCCTTGGACTAGATTAAAATCTTGCACAAAGACAAACAACAAACATGATATCAGGCCTACTTGCAGTGAGATAAAGTAAGGAGCCTATCAACCCCCTGTATTTAGTTTGGTCCACTGCTGTTCCAGCCTCATCAGCACTCATGTAGCCGCTTGTTGACATAGATGTTTTTGCAGCTTTACACTTTTCCATCTCAAACTTTTTGAGAATCTCTTTGCAATACTTAGATTGACATAGAAAAATGTCATCCTTAGTTTGCTTGACTTGCAATCCCAAGAAGAAAGACAACTCACCCATCATTGACTTATCAAACTCCCCCTGCATGGCTGTCACAAACTCTTTACACAAGCTATCATTAGTAGCACCAAAAATAATATCATCAACATATATTTGTACTAAAATAATAACAGAATTAGACTTCTTAATGAAAAAAAGTCTTATCAATTTTCCCTCTTTCATACCCATGAGATAAGAAGAAATTGGTAAGCCTTTCATACCATTGTCTAGGAGCTTGTTTCAGCCCATATAAAGCCTGTTTTAGCTTATACAGATGATTGGGAAGAAAATGATCCTCGAATCCAGGTGGTTGTGATACATATACCTCTTCATTGATGGTTCCATCCAAGAAGACACTCTTCACATCCATTTGAAATAATTTGAACCCACTCATACAAGCAAAGGCAAGAAGCAACCTTACAGCCTCCAATCTGGCTACTGGAGCAAATGTTTCATCATAATCAATCCCTTCTTCTTGGTTGTGCCCTTTTGCAACTAGTCTAGCTTTGTCTAGCTTGTTCCTGAATACCCACTTGGTTCCAATGATGTTCATCTAATCTGATCTAGGAACCAAGGTCCACACATAATTTCTGTTAAATTGGTTAAGCTCCTTATGCATAACAACAATCCAGCTTTCATCCTTAAGAGCTTCACTAATTGTCTTAGGCTCAACTTGAGAGACAAAGACCATGTGCTTGCAGTAGTTTGAGACAATTCTTCTGGTAGACACACCTTTCTGAATTTTTCCAATAATGTTTTTCATAGAAAGATCCCTAGGAATTCTTCATTCTTGGGGTAATTCATCTTGCTGCAGAAATTCAACCGGTTGTTTCGCAGAAACAGTCGGTTGTTTTTCTGGACAGTTCTCCAAATTCTTCAAGGTAGTGATCTGCTCATCTTCCTCTGCAAGATTTCATTGAGATTCTTTTTCTACATGGTTAGTTTCATAAAAAATAACATGTATAGACTCTTCTACAGTCATGAGCCTTTTATTATATATTCTATAAGCATGACTAGATAAGGAATAACCAAGAAAAATACCAACATCAGCTTTCTCGTCAAACTTTCCAAGACTTTCCTTACCATTATTCAAAACATAGCATTTGCATTTGAATACCTTTAGATGACTAATATTTGGTTTCCTGCCATTGAATAACTCATATGGAGTTTTTTTCAAGATAGGCCTTATGAGAACCTTGTTCATGACGTAACAAACAGTGCTGACAGCATCTGCCCAAAAGTACTTGGGCAATGAAGATTCACTCAACATGGTCCTTGCAAGCTCTTCAAGAGACCTCTTCTTCCTTTCAACAACTCCATTATGTTGAGGAGTTCTTGGAGCAGAGAAGTTGTGGAAGATTCCAAGCTTTTCACAAAAAGAACTAAATTTTTCATTTTGAAATTCTCCACCATGATCACTTCAGATAGAACAAATGTTGCTACAGTTGGTGTTTTGCAACCTCTTAGCAAGCTTCTTGAAGACAACAAAAGCATCACTCTTTGATTATAGAAAGAGTGTCCAAGTAAACCTAGAAAAGTCATCAACAACAACAAGAGCATAGTAGTTTCCCCCAAGGCTCATAGTTCTTGAAGGACCAAAAAGATCCATGTGAAGAAGCTCAAGGGGCTTTGAAGTGAAAACCACATTTTTCAGTTTAAAAGAGTGTTTAATTTTTTTTCCCATTTGACAAGTTTCACAAATGTGATCTTTCTCAAACTTGAGCTTGGGTAATCCTACAGCAAAATCCTTAGAAATAAGCTTATTTAAATGCAGCATGTGAATATGAGCTATTCTTTTATACCATAACCATGATTCCACATGTTTGGTTAGAAGATAGCCAATGAAAGAAGGATGTTAGATATCAAATAAGTAAACATTGTTGACTCTTTTACCAATCAACAATACTTGTGAATTTGGTAGACGAACTTCGAAGGTGCTGGATTTGAAGGTTACTTGATAACCTTTATCACACAACTGACTAATGCTCAGTAAACTATGCTTCAATCCTTCTACATATAGAACATCATGAATTAGGAAGTTGCTCTTGTCACCAATGGTGCCTCTCCCATGAATCTTTCCTTTATTGTGTGTACTGGACCAGAGCGTTGGGCTCGGTGCTCAGCTCATCGGACATCGGCACTTGCGTAGAGCAGGTTGGCTCAGTGTTCTGGTCGAGATAGTGGGCAATGTGAGTGGGCACCCATAATGCGTGTGTTGAAGCTTGTATATAAGCAAAACTTGATCAGCGAAAGTGCATGCGGTGTGTATAGCACACTTGGGTCTAGCACAAGTAAATACCCGTTAGAGACGCCTAAGCCCAAGAGCGTTAGGGTTTTCTGGGGTAAGCTGCATGCATGATACGTGAGGGCTAGAGCGCCTACAGTGATAGATGAGCCCCATAATGCTGGTACATGAGTTGGTATCCTGGAGGCCATGCTGTTAGGATTATGCACTCCCAGGAAGAAGATTTTGTACAGTTGTTACACTAAGATTGTGTGACAAAGTAACATAATGTCTTCCCATCATACCTACTTTCACTCGAGATAAGGTTCTTATGAGAGGGTTGTTACAATGAGGCAACCTAAATAGTCTATAAAAGGGTCTTGAGATCCCTGTAAAGGTACACCGTTTCTAAGACTGAAACTATTTACTTACTCATTGTTTCTTAGCCCAGTACTGACTTGATCGTCGGAGTGCAATCAACAGGTAGGCCCCCCTCTGTTTCAAACAGAGCCGCGTTCCAACATTCCAAGGAAAGAGCAAATTTCAGCAGAGACAGACAAAGTCACGACCTGCTCCCAGAGTCAACCGACGACCAGGTCAACCGGCAAGAACAGTTGCCCCCATAGGTTACATGACCTTCTTGCTTTAAACTAAGGTTGATAAACATGGATTTCTCCCCTGTCATATGCTTGAAGCAGTCGCTGTCAAGATACCACATGTGTTTTTTTTTCTATCAGGGGATCCTGCATAAGACAAAAATCAAGCAACAAGATTTGGTCCCCTTACAAACTTGGGTCCATGATCATTAATTAGATTTGTTGAAGCTTTAAGATTCTTAGGAATCCATTTCATAAGACCTTTAGGAACATAAAATTTCCTAATTTTGCAGTACCTAACAGAATGACCTCTTTTCATACAATAGAAGCAAGTAACAATCAGTTGTTTCAATTTTTCAACCGGTTGAAATTTCCTAGCAATTGAATAAGGCTTAGAAACTCCACTCTTCTTGCTCTGTGGATTAAAACCCAGTCCAGATTTCCCAAAAACACAATTTTGAGATGCTAGGACAGTTTCAAAATTTGATTTTCCTTTAGAAAACTTGTCCACAATTTTCACAAGATAGTGAATCTTCTTTTCAAGAGATTCACAATTTTCACAAACATTTGAGTCATTCTTGCAAGAAGATCTTTTGTAAGACTGTTTCAGATTTTCAAAATCATTTTTCAAGTTTTCGAGTTCTTCTTCAAAGACTTTGACTCTCTTTTCCAACCAATTATTCAACCCTTTTAACCTATTGTTTGAAAGAGCCAGTTTGTTAGCTTCTTCATGTGTTTCCTTGAAAGCATTAAGAAGTTGACTATAATTTTCACTATCAATAGAAGAGCTGGAACTTACACTACTTGCGTCACTTTCTTGCTTGTCATTAAACACAAATTTTCTTCTTCTTCTTCACTTGAAGAGGAGTTTGAGGAGTTATCATTGTAAACTTTTCTTGATTTTCCTTTCTTCTCATGCTTCTTGAAGTATTTCCTCTTTGTTAGGACATTCAGTTTTAATATGACCCTGTTCACGACATCCAAACCAAGTATATTTGTTAGAATTAAAATTGATAGATTTTTTGTTGTCATACCTGTTGGATAGGTGATTCTTGTTATTTCTCTTCTTAAGGAACTTGCTGAATTTCTTGGACAACGAGCTAAATGTTTCCTCATCACTTTCATGACTTGAGTCTTGACAACTTTTGTTCCCAACAACCTTCAGTGCAATTGTTTTGACACGTTTGTCCTCATTTTCTTGAAGGTTCAGCCTATCCATCTCCAGATCGTGCTCTCTTAGCTTTCCAAACAATGAGGCAATGGTTATGGAGGTGAGATCCTTCGATTTAGATATGGCAGTGACTTTGGGCTGCCATGACCTATCAAGACACCTGAGAACTTTGATGTTGAGTTCCTCTTTATCAAAACTTTTCCCAAGACTCATAAGATGATTTACTATGTGAGTAAACCATTTTTGTACTTAAACAATGGTTTCACCCTTCTGCATTCTAAACATCTCATACTCTTGTATGAGAGTATGCTCTCTTTCCCTTTTCACATCATTTGTCCCTTCCTGAGTTACCTCAAGAGTGTCCCACATTTCCTTTGCAGACTCACATTGAGATATCCTAAAAAAACTCATCAGAAATTAAAGCAGATGTGATAATGTTCTTAGCAATACAATCATATTGAGCTTTCTTACTTTCTTACTCAGTCAATTGGGACCAAGGTTTTTCAGAAATATCTTTTTCATATTCAACCATGGGAATAAAAGGTTTATTTTTAATTGCATTCCAAATAGTTTTGTCAATAGATTCAACAAAGATTTTCATTCGTACCTTCCAAAATTGGTAGTACACACCACAAAACAGTGGTGGTCTATTTATAGAAGCACATTCCACAAAAGGCAGTTTATCAGCCATCAATTCAGAATTTTTTATCAACTTGAATATCTTTCAAGAACCTAGCTCTTGATGCCAATTGTTAGAATTGACGGCCTTAAACAAGAGGGGGGGGGGGTGGTGAATTGTTTATAAATGGTTTTCGCAAACTTTGAAGGTATAATGTAAGTCAAAGAAGAATCATAGCCAAAGGAATGAAAGAACACAAGTTATAAAACCTTTTTATTTGAATTCTAGAAATTCAACCAGTTGTTTATGCGATTCAAATGGTTGTTTTTATCAGCAGTGAGTAAAGACAACTTAAAACAGATATTAAAGAGTTTAGGGAAAGAGATAAGCACACAAACATATTTTATACTAGTTCACTCTTAACTCAAGAGCTACATCCAGTTCCCAAAAACCACTGGATATCAACTATGCAATTAAAAACCAGATTACAAACACACAACCACCAAAGAAGTGATCTTGATCCCCTCAAGAACACACACTTCCTTTGGCACACCACAATCACACCACATATCAGAACACCCTCTGACTATGTGAACACCAATACTTAGAGAATTACAAATGAAGAAAGAAATAGGATTGATCACACCTGGTACAAATCAAATCACAGTACACAACAAGTTCTACTTCACTCTTAGAGAAATATCCAAAGCCTTAAGCAATCTTGGAGAAAACTTGATTTCACAAACTAATCTTGTAAAGTTAATGGTGTGAGCGTAAAACAGAACATATATACTCCAATTAGTAGTTGAAAAAATTTATTATAAAAGCCAAATCAGTTTCAAATCATTTAAAGCAGATTTAACCAACGTAACAAAATTATGTTAAGACAGTTAAAAAAAAGTCGGTTGTTTTGTCGAGATAACCGATTGAATTGGTTTGACAGCAAAGTCAACCAAATTCAAATCTACCAAAACCAGTTTCAAAATCTTAAGTATGAAACAACCGATTGAAACGATAAAAAAACTGGTTGTTTTTCTGCTTCTTCATAAAACACTCTTTCCAAAAAGATTTGAATTAAACTAAGAGTGAATTAACAAATTCAAACTACCCCAAAACACACCCAACTAAGATACAATCAGCCTTCAAGCAATCCATGGAGTTTTGGAGTCATCAAAGCTCTTATTCAACAAGAACTATACGAGGTTAATGGACTGTCCAAAGATGATATTAATCCATTATGAGAGGTTGTTGGTGTAAAACAACTTTGAGACACTCTTCAAGATATCTTTTGATGCTGACGGTTATTACGAGATCCTCTTTATGGTCAGATGAAGAAACATTCTCCACAAAAAACATTATAATCATTTATGTATTAAGGTTGTAGCATGAAATTCCAAAAGAAATTGTCTTAAGCTCGAGCCTATCAGACGAAGATTTATGAGCAAAGTGTTATATTAGTGATTGATTTCAATTGTATAGTGACTGAAAAGTGTGGTCACGAAAATGCATTTTTTATTGTGACATCTATTGACATCAAAAGAAGCAACTATGTGTCTCAAGATTTGATATAAAGATATTCATGTTTAGAATTTCTGTTGTAAGAAATTAATCAAAATAACTTAGAGTCTATTAATATTATTTTCTAACATGTTTGAAGTTCTATATACTTGATAAATAAGACATTTTTCTTTGTTTAGCCAATTGAAAAACATCACAAGGTTCATAAACAAACTTGGAAATAAGGGAAGTATTATGTAAAATATTCAAACATTTTCTAGGATATTGTTAAATATAGTACATTTGGAGGACAAAATAAGATGAAAAATAATTGTGCTTGAGTAAGTTGATGTGATAACATCGGTTAATTTAATGTCAATATTATTTATTTTGAAAAAAATCATAAAAATATTTTAAAAATGTTAATGGTTTAATGCTCATTTATTTATTATCCACGGAGTAATGCCTAACATGTTTATTTATAGTCAATAAGAGTATGAATATTCAAAATATAAGGGTTACCAACCTTTAGGTCACAAAAATCATTTAGCCTATCTAGTGGTCTATTTTGGTAGGTCACAAATATTCATGCTTGCTATAACAAATATCAATGGTGTGCCCAAAACACCCATAATAGTTGTACAAATTACTAGAATCAACCTTTTTGTCGTCATCATAAGGGGCTCCGTGTTCTTTCTCATTGAATTGACATCATTTAACTATATTTGTGAAACTATTATGATCAGACTGTTTCTTCCTCCACCTCCAAAACTTCTCTTAGCACCCTCATAAATTGGAAAAGACCATTTTGTACTTAAAAAATAATTTTGGATTCTACAATCCAAATTTTTTTTTTTTCTATTTACACCTTTTGGATTGTATGATCCAAAAGGTATTTTCATATTTGGAAACACTTTATGGATTATACAATCCAAAATAAATAAATAAAATCTTTAAAAAAGTACATTCTGGATTACAAAATCCAGAAGGTATTCCCGAATTCATAAATACTTTTCAAATTTTGTAATTTGAAAATATCTTTTGGATTCTATAATTTGGAATGTATTTTTTTTATAGAAACTCATTATAGGAAGGTACTGACGATCCAAAAATGCCTTATGGATTCTATAATCCAGAGTTTTTCCAGATCACCCATGTCGAAATAAAAAAACATTAATATTATATAGGATATTTTTGGTATTTTAAGAAGTATGAGTGCCACAAGAAGTTATGGAGATGCAAGAAGAAACAACCTTGTGGTCTTTAAGGATGATGGATCCTTGTAGTTGTTGTTGCTTATATAAGATGAACATGGAAAATAATCTTTTTTTTTTATTTCCCTTTGTAGGCCTTTAGGTCATTTTCTCTCTTGGCCCAATTATTGGGTTTGTTTTCTTATTTAAGTATTTTTGTTTATATCAGTTAAGACACTTTTTAATACTTAAAGTTTTGTTTTACAGAATATCACACCACTTCAATCTTTTTGCTTTAATTCATTTCTCCTTCTTAGTCAATCCAATTCCCATGGATTTATTATGTATCAGAGCAGGCTCGTCCCACTCTGCTTCATCGCACTATGATATTTTTTCTTTTTTCTTGTTTTTTTTTTCTCTTCAATCTTCTTTCTACATCTTGTTTTTTGTTTTCTTTTCATCAAATGGATTTGTCTCAGAACCCAGGAATGATGCTCATCACAATGCAACTTGACGGAAGTAATTATCACACTTGGAGTAGGGCCATGAAGAGAGCTCTCATCTCCAAGAACAAATTGAAGTTCGTGAATGGAGACCTCCCTGAACCAACACATGATGATGAATTGCACGAAGTGTGGGAGCGCTGCAATGTCATGGTCATATCATGATTTACGCGAACCTTGAATGCTCAAATCGCTCAAAGCACAATTTACATAGATAATGGCAAAGAAACAAATTGTTAATCCTTGGAAGCAAAATTTCATTCTACCGTGCGAAGATAAATATTTTTGAGTTTTGTACTACATTTTTGTACCAAACTATTTTTTTTTGGGTTTTATGGCTTCGAATATTATAATAAACGAACAAAAACACTATCACCACCAACATTCACCACAAACAACTACCATTACTTAAAAATGAAGAAGACATCAAACTCTCCATTATACTTAAAAGAGTATTGTTGGAAGTAAAAAGAGTACGAGGTTGCAGACAAAATTTATCTAATAACTTCATAATCTCTTAATGCATCTTTCTCATCTAATACAATAAAAAAATACATTTTCAGAAAATATAAAAATATATTAAAACGTTTTTAAATTACATAGTTAAAATAATATATTTTATCATTTAATTTTTAACTATTGTGATTACATGTTCTATAACAGTTCATAACGAAATTTCAGTGACGGAATCCTACACCACACTGAACAGAGCACTAGCAATGAACGATCCGAATTCTACCATTCTTTTACAATTTTGAAACTTTTTAATATATTTCAGGCATTATTTTTCAAGGTTTACGAATTTTAAAATCGTCATTTTTATCCCAAAAAGCAAAGGAAAATTCTTCTTACTCCTTATAAATTGTAACCTGCACCCTTTGAAATCTTCAAAATTGCCCTTTCATTCCAGAATTAAAATCTGAAATTAAAAAAAAAAAACTTTTTGAAAAGGTAAATCAGAATAGATTTTTATATTCCAGAAATGAAATTCCAGAAACAAAAATTTCAGAAAACAAAAATTTGGAAATATATTCTTTAAAAAAATTCCAAAATCCAGAAAATTTTCCTGAAAATTTAAATCAAAAAATGTATTCAAGAAATGGGTATTTTGGTCTGCACAACCCTTTTATTTAAGATAATTTTTATCATTTCAAATAAATATCCGGTACAGGTTCAAATTTGATTGGTTGCAGAAAGTAATTGCCAAAAACAAAAGCCTATGTCTTAAACCGTGTAATTGGGCTAAGCCCATGTGAATTCCATGTGAATCTTATATAGAAAAATTCAATATGTAAGAAAACTCTTTTTATTTACTAGAAAGTTTAATTATATTTTTAACTTTCTAATTCGTTTCATGAATGATTTTAGTCTTTTAAAAGATGTTAATCTAATTCATTCCTCATATGTCTAAAATTTAAGCTAATTTAACTTCTCATAATTTGAAATACAATGAATTTCCTATTTGCTAGAAAATCTCAAAATCACCACTACAAGTGTTGCTAACCTATACGGTGATAACCAATCGGTAAGACATATTGCACACAATACCAATTTTCATGAATGAACGAAGCACATTGATATTAACTGCCAGGTGGTTCGTGAAAGATTGCAACAAGGTCTCTCTCATCTTCTACCCATTAGATCTTTTGAGCAACCTGTATATTTGTTTATCAAGACTCTCGAAAAAGAAGCTTTTAACAAATTTATTTTCAAGCTTGGAGTTTCTTCTATTCGCACTCCAGCTTGAAGAAGAAATTTGAATTTCCTTTGTAGGCATTTGAACCGTTTTCTTTCTTGACCCAATTATTGAGTTTGTATTCTTATTTAAGTATTTTGTTTCATATCCATTAAGACACTTTTTAATACATAAAGTTTTGTTTTCCAAAATATCACACTGCATCATTCTTTTCTCCTTATCATTCTTTTCTCCTTAGTCAATCCAATCTCATGGATTTATTAATTTGTGTTGGTAAAGAATCCATGAGCAAAACTTGGGAGTGTGCCATTGAGAATTGCTCATCAAGGCCTTGTAGGAAACAAATTATAAAATCTTGTTGATGATATTTTTTGGCTGCACAAGTGCACGGAACCATGTGATGATAGTTGTTAAGTTCTTCCCAAGTAGATTTAACGATAGTGAAGTAATCAGTGATTATATCTGTGATTCTAGTGAGAAATCCCAATTTTTTAGAGATAGACACCATTCGAAAGGATTGTGACCAAAAGTACTGTTTAGGGTTTAGGGTTTAGGGCTTGATAGAGAACAAACTTTCATGAGGATGAATAAAGTAAGAATTTGATGAATTTTTATTAGATTATTGGAATAACATGGTGACAACAAAAAGTTAAGGTAAAATTCCAACGTACAAGGATCAAAGTGGTAACAACTCAGCAAAACAAACAATGTACTCGGTATATATTATAGGTATTTCTAGTATTAGGCTACTTATAACACTAGTGCAGAAATGTAAAATAAATGCGGCTATTTTACATTTACAAATGCGGCTATAGAACCGCATTTGATCAGCACGCATTCGTAAATCAGAGAGATACAAATGCGGTCATAGAGTCGCATTTAAAATAACCACATTTGTATCTTCTTCTGAATGAGGGTTTAGGGTTTAGGGGTTTAAGATTTACGAATGCGGCTCTGGTTATAACCGCATTCGTAAATCAAATTTACGAATGCGGCTTTGGTAATAACCGCATTCGTAAATCACATTTACAAATGCGGCTTTGGTAATAGCCGCATTTGTAAATCTTATTTTTTGATTTACAAATGCGGCTTTGGTAAATAACCGCATTTGTAAATAGTGTTTTTTTTTAAAGTGCAATTTGTATTGTCCCTAAACCATATAAATTAACCTGCATAATGATCAAACCCAACCAGACAATTACAAAAATATAGATATAAATTGAGAGGATCAAAATGTACATTTACAAGTAATCAAATTACATATAATAAAACCACTATTGATTACCTATGCTAGAGTTATAAAAATTTATGAAATATGTGGACCAAGATTCTCTAACATATGAAATGCCT
>Ga0123342_1003784_pt1 | contig 23823 bp, 7 predicted proteins | sample Turbeawhitnodule_FD_89960 | JGI IMG/M metagenome (GOLD analysis project Ga0123342, IMG submission 89960) | Root nodule microbial communities of legume samples collected from Mexico - Turtle bean Mexico white nodule | ecosystem: Host-associated > Plants > Roots > Nodule | place: Mexico: Nepantla... | reverse complement strand
TATTACTTTTTTATTTTTATTTTGTAAAAACTCATTTCTTTATTCATTAATTATATTTCTAACTATTTTAAACATTAAAAATATTTATTTTTTAATGCATTCAAAATTAAAATTATAAAAAAATTAATTTATTATTTATTTATTTATTTTTGAAATGGTGCTAGATAGGAAAATAAAAAAATAAAATGGTGAAATAAAAACAAAAGAGTGCTAGATAGGGAAATAAAAACAAAATGGAGCAAGATAGGAAAATAAAAATGTAAATAGTGCTAGATAGGGAATTTACCCTTATTTTATATCTTTTATGTTTTTAGTTATTATTTTTTTCTGTCATTCTTTATTTATTTATGTTTTTTGTTTTTATTTTATTGCTGCTGTTTTTATTTTCTAGACTTATTTATGTTTGCATTTTTTCTTCTCATTTTTAAGCATTAAGTGTAATATTTGCATTAGTTTTTTTTAGGATTTTAGGGTAGACACTTCAATATTATTTGTGTGTCAACTGTTAATTAATACTAATGGACTTTGGTTTTTTTATAATTATGTCATGTATTTTTTACTTGAAATTAACATGATTACATCTTCCATAATAATAAAAATAAATATTAATTTATGTTTATAGATTCAACTTTTATGTTGTTGTAGGGTTTAATTTTTTATTTTTTTCATTCTTAAAAAAATTATTTTAAACTAAACATTTTAAATTTATTACTTTAATTTATTATTTATTTATTTATTTTTAAAATGGTGCTAGATAGGGAAATAAAAAATAAAATGGTACTAGATAGAGAAATAAAAACAAAAGGGTGCTAGATAGGGAAATAAAAATAAAATGGTGTTAGATAGGGAAATAAAAATGTAAATGGTGCTAGATAGGAAATTTACCCACAAAAGTAGGCTCATAGAAAACAATTAAAAAAATAATAAGAACTGAAATTAAAAAAGAACAAAACAGTTGCAAAAAGTAACTTACAGCAAAAAAAAAAGGATCATACTTAATCCTTGTTTCATTCTATTTTTATTGATCACTAATGTCAATTCAGTTTTTTATAAGATTAGAGTAATGTCAATTCAGTTTTTTATAAGATTAGAGTAATGTCAATTCAGTTTTTTATAAGATTAGAGTAATTTTGTTCAAATTTACAGAGACATATTTTTTAAAAAATTATAAAAATATTATTTTGTATTTGAAAAATATGACTTCAAAATAATAAATTTGGACTTTAAAAACACAACTTTTATATTAGAATAAAAGTTGATTTGGACTTCACTACACAACTTTGATTTTTTACTTTGTTTTTATAAAATCTTATACTTAATGTACAATTTTCATTTCTAAGAATTTTTTATTTAGAAATCGGGTTCATAAGACAGTACTTATATGTTTTCAGGTAATGATATGCTCCACCTTACATTCACATAAAATATTAATATTTATAATAAAATTTAAATAAAAAAAATCTTTATAATAAAAATATATGTAAAATAAAAAATATTAAAATAATTTTTAAAATAAAAAAATAAAAAATAAATAAAAAATTAATATTTATTGAGATATAGGATAGAGTATTGGATATAAAAAACTATTTTCCATGTTTTTACTATACACTTCTTTATTTTCTATTTTTCGTCATATTACAGCATAATTTCTAAAAAAAATAAAAACAAAAGCCGTATATTGAGCAACCAACTTTATCAAAAATAAAAATTTAAAATTCATGAAATTAAAACACGACTTCGATTTTAATATAAAGTTTATATTTTTTAAAAATACATTTTCTTATTTTTGAAGCCGTGTGCATCTCAAATACTATTTATCTATCTCCATAACTTTTTAAAAATCTGCATTATTAAGAATTAGACTTTAAATCTAACTCAACCTCATAAAATCAGTTCATAAAATTGAGATTTGCACCTATTTATCTATAATGAATTGTCCTCATCTCTAATTGATGTGGAATTTCCAGACATATATTTTGATAAATTATTTAAAAACTATCTCAATTTCTTGAGAAAAAACCTGCCATTTCTCATGTATTTATATAGGAAAAAAAAACACTTAACTCTTTAGAATATATTGTAGGGACCATTTAACAAGATATTTGGACACCATACAACAATTCGTTCAGCTTAGCCATTTGTACCTTTTCTCATGGAATCTAGCAGCATCTCTTCAGTTCCCTCTTCACATTTGCATCTCAAAATCCACAGAAATGTAAAAGCAAATCCATCATGGACAAGAAATCTACATGGGAACACAAGAACAACAAAATTTGTCTTTAAAATGAGCAAGTATGACATGATTTACCATGATTCATTCTTTATATTGTCTTGTAGAAGTGTATTTGCTCTTTTGTGTCAGCATCTTATATGAGTTCCAACTTCTCCCAGCAGAAGCTATCACAACTATTTGTGCCACCTCCATTGGCAACAACAAAAGCCAGTGATTAGAAGAAAGCATTATGCTAGAAAGGCACACAAATTTTCCAATGAATTGAGCAAAGAAACTAGCAAAGTAGCTGAGAAGAAGGAGGGTACCGTTGCTGGTGCAGTTGCTCTTATCATTGGTACTAGTATTGGTACTGGAATTCTTGCACTTCCAGAGAAAGCCTTCCCTGCTGTACTCCCTTTTCTCTTGACCTGCAAAAACAATGTTTTTGTCCTTCAAAATATCTCAAATTTTGATTTCTAGTTCCTATATAAAGTTAATTTATTTTTAGTCTTTGCATGGAAACATGTGTTTTTTTACTGTATAATAAGGGACTAAAACTATGTCACTACTAAAAAATATTTGGACCAAGTAAATCAAATTTTAATACAGACTAAAACTGAATTTCAGGATATTTTGAGGGGAAAAACATGTTTTACTTAAGAAAAAACATGGTCTTTTCATGTTGACATGTCCAAAACATTTATGTACAATTGCAGGGAATTATTCCAAGTTCTGTATCAGTAATAGTGTGTTGGATATTTCTCCTCACTGAAGCATTTTTGCTGGTTGAAATAAATGTGGCTTTGATGAACAAGAAAGGGAGGAAAGAGGAAGAAAATGAGTTGGATGTCATTTCTATCAGAACCATGGCCCAAGAGACACTTGGTGACTGGGGTGGAACAATAGCTACTATTGCCTATGTTTTCTTGGGATATAGTTCCATGGTTGCATATAGTTCCAAGTCTGGGGAGATTCTTTTCCAACTCATCAATCTCCCAGCACCAGTTTCCGGCTGTCTATTCACTGCTCTCTTCACAATGCCTGTCTCCATTTGGGGAACCCAAACCACTGATCGAGTGAACCAGTATCTCACTACTTCCTTGATTGGTACATAAATATTTGACCAATGCATGTTTCTAAATTGTAATTAGCATTGTGCAAATTTGACCAGAGTTTTCCAAATATTGTTTCATTGTGGTAAATGCATAATAGGAAATGTTTGCATATACAAGGACTAATTTAACAAGTTCTTACTGTAAGAATTAAATTAAGAATACATGAACTATTAGTACTATGTTTAACCTATTTCTTCTAATGTAGGTGTAGGTGTATGTGTATTTCAATCTAGAATTAAATTGATAATGTTTAGGTTCTTGTTTGCAGGTTTATTATTGGCTATTGAGGTGCTAGCTGTTGTGTTTGGGGGATGGTCAGGAGTTGGAGGCCTTAGTGACTGGACAAAGATTCCACCAACAATACCTATTATTATTTTTTCTCTTGTGTTTCATGATATAACCCCGTGTAAGAATGAAAATTATATATATTAAGAATTCAAGTGTTAGTTGAGAATGAAAATGAAGAAAAGTAACAATATAAGCTACATATAAAGAGAGAGTGTCACAATTAAGATTCTACATTAAAGTTGGAAACAGTGTCATAATCTCTTATATGAGTTTCTTCCTGATTATGGGTCGTTCTAAATTTTATGAGAATGATTTTGCTAAAACATTTGGCTTTACAAACATTGCAGTTATTTGCACTTATTTGGAAGGTGATCTTCGTCGTATAAAAGCTTCAGTTTTTATTGGTGCTCTTGTGCCACTGGTGGCAGTGCTTGTCTGGGATGCAGTTGCTTTTGGTCTTGCAGCTGAAGCAAACCAAGTAGTTGATCCGGTTGCCTTGTTATACAGGTAATTTTGTCCCTATAGACTAATTTGGGGACATTGTGTTGGTATGTAACTATAAAGTTAGAGACAATTTTGGGAAACCTTGTGTAAAACTCACTCTGCAAAATCTTTTGTAACAAAAGTCTAATCCTACCAGAAAAGGTTGGTTACATGAACTACACAAAGTAATTACACTTCTAATATATTATGAATATGAAGGTATTGATGCAAGCTTTTCCATTCTTGTGAAACAAAGAGAAAACAACTTTTTTCTTACCCTTTTCATCACAAGCAATAGAGCCTCTCAAAATTGTCTGGACTGTTAATTTGCACCTCAATCAGCTAAAATTCATGAATGTCAACTTTTTAGGTTGAGAAACAATGGTGTTTCAATTATGGTTGCTGCCTTCTCACTTTTGGCAGTAGGTACATCACTTATTGGCACCCTCCTAGCCTTCTCAGAGTTCTTCAAGGAGCAACTTAAAAATGGAACCTGGAATTCCCCTCCCACAGAAAAGGTAAAACTAAATTATGCACCTTTAATATCTATGTCAACTACAACTGTTTCTTTTTTTTACCCTATAACAAATCATGCTATGCTGTAATGAAGAAAGTTCTTTGGACAGGGAAATTGGTGGAGCAGGAATAAAACAAATGTCACAGCTGTAACAATGGTAGTTGCTCCCTCTCTCTTTGTCTCATCAACATTTCCAGATGCATTCTCTGCTGCCACAGATATTGCTGTAAGCTGAGAAAGAGGTCTTTCTTTATGTGTGGAATTGGAAGATTAAGTGGTAGTTTGGTTTGAGAAAACATTCCTTTGTTTTTACTTTTAGTTACAAAAATGTCACCTTATTTTGTGTTTTTTCAAAATTTATACAAGAACCATGAATGTTTTCTGCATTTATATTCTATTTTTACCTTTTCTTGATATAAATTTTGTAAAACAAGAAATAAAATGAAGAATAAATGATCAATTAGGTTCTTGAATATGTGATACACTCTCAATTTAGTTCATGAAAGAATGAGAATTTTGATTTAGTCACTGAATTTGTAAAAGGTGAGATCATTTTGTCATTGAGTTCTACAGTTAGTTTTGTGGGACCATTTTGTCATTAAAATGAAATTTTAAGGACCAATCTGGCACTAAATAAAGGACTATTTTGTCATTGAGTTATAATATTCAGGGACAAAATCTCACCTTCTACATATTCAGAGACTAAATATGATTTTTCGTTATTTCAGTGACTAAATTGAGAACACCTTACACATTCATGGACCTAGTTGATCATTTATCCTAAGATGAAAATCAGGTGGAATTTCTGTAATTAAATTTGAAAATAAAAAATGTTTTATCAATTCAATTGATCAATTAAGAATCCTTTAAGTACATATGACAAATACTGCTTCTTGTGGTTGGTGGTTGTTGATGTTTTATTGTGAACTAGGGAGGATATTGCATGACAGTCCTCTATGGAGTTCTCCCACCAGCCATGGCATGGGCAATGCATAAGAAGGAACCTGAGCTTTATGGTCAAAAGGAATTTTTAAATGCAAATGTAGCACTTGTTGTGGCTGAACTATTTGCATGTGGCATTGTGGTGGAGCAAATCCTGCAAGATATACTAGCACTGCCCTCATAAATGCCATTTTTTTCCTGTTTAAGCACATATCAAAATTCTCCTGCCCATGCCTGCTTTTGCAATAGAATCATGTCACATGTGTGCAGAATTTCAAGGTAGAGAGATTGGACATGGTGCCAAAGTTTGGGAATGAAGCATATTAAGGTAGTGGAATTTAATCCTGCAAAACTAGTTTAATAAGATAAAGTTTGCTCCTACTTAATTTTAGCAGATAAAGAATCCCCAACATCAGTATCAAATTCACTATGTTCATATGATATCAAAGTCATTTTCCAATAAAGCATTTATAAGGAAACATAGAACCTGCACATTGCATTTGACTTGCAGCAAAGGCTGCAAAGCTTGAAGCCTTACTAAAAGATTTGTTTCTGCTTCAGGATGTACATAAACTACTCTTTAGTGAATATTAAAATTTACACAAAGAAGCATTATGCATATGTTTGGTTTACTATAATTATTCTTCAATTTGATACTTCCCACTATTACTTTTTCTTCGTTATCTAACATATCCCAAGTAAATAATGTTGCTATCTCAATTGGTTAAGCCTTTGTGGAACTTATTTAATTGACCACTAATATATTTACCCTTTGAATAAGTAGATCATCCATTAGTGTGGCCTCCTTTAAATTTTACATTCTAATTCCAAATTACTTACTGGTATGAGCTCTTATTTTCTTGTAAACTTTCTGATAGAGAAAACCCATTTTTCTGTGCTTTTATGAATAGTACCTTCATATTGCTAATTGAAATATAAATGTAGTACAACATACATTTGATTACGACACGACACCAGTTACAGACTCAACAGATCCACTAATTAGTTCTCTTTTTATCAACTCCAAAATGTCATAGACCTGTCAAAGATTAGAACAAAAAAAAAGAGAGAAAAATAATTAAAAAATCATGGTGCACCAAATTTAAGAATTGAGATATAAACTAAGACAAATGATCTCTCAAAACAATTTGAGAGCAGGTCATAGTTTTAACTGGAAAATCAAATAGAACATGAACTTTTCACCTCAAAGAACTGCTGCAAAGCTGGTGCATGCTGATGAAGGGTTGCAAATATCTTCTCAAGTAACGTTATAAGTGCATCAACTTGATCACCTAGAAGATCAACCTATATTTAAACAGAAAAACTTTAGATTTTGAGTGGTTTCCAGTGATACTTACTTGCATTTGCAAGAAGGTGAATAACCAGAAATATTAGGACAGTTTGATCTGAGAAAACGTTTTCTATTCCTGCTCTCATTGTGTTTTTACTTCTGCAAAATGTCATTGTCTTGATTTAGTTGCTTGTCTTCAAAATATTGTATTGGAAACAATGAAAACAACTTTTTAGTGTTTTCTGTTTTCAATGTTTCCTATACAAACATTTGAAAACAAGAAAAAAAAAGTGAAAAAGGAGGTACTTTTGTAATTAAAACAGAAAAATAATTTATCAAACCAAATGACCCCTTAAATTTCATGAATGCACAAGGTTTGAGATTACGCTATAGACCTCAGCTTCAGCCTTTTGGAGATTCTGGCACCTTTTAATGAAGGCCTTCTGATAAAGTAATTCCTTGCTCCTGAAGCAACCAACCAACTCAATAAGAGGATCCAAACAATCTTTCATCTTTTCCAATCTGTATGAATAGTTTGGGAAAATTTAAGGGAAGGAAAAATTAGATAATAGGTAAATGGTATGCATGTGAAAAATATTGATGAACAATGATGGTGAAATACCTCACAGTCATCATCTCAAACTTCTGGCATATCATTGCCCCAAATTCTGCAAATGTTAGTAAAAGATTCAAAAGGGGCATGAAGGCAGAAGAAGACAGCTTCAATTGACCTTCTTCATTATTTGACATTTGATTCTGAAAACTGTATGAATCACGTAGACTGTGCCCTAAGCTGGTGCCTAACTGCCTTAGAAGTGCCTTGCTTATGCCTAATTGTTGCAACACATGTTCTACCTTGGTGGTCAGTGAAGAGAATGTTTCTTCTTCCCCAGTTATCAAATCTTCAAATATTTCATGCTCATGTAGGTCTCCACGTTCTGAACCCAAGTCTAGTTGCCTGCATTGTTCCTTGATCTCACATTTTGCACTTAGCATCAGATTCTCCTCTGCCTCAAAACAACTAAGTAGAGACTCTAACAATATAATTGTCAAGTTCTCTTCTCCCTGAGCTGTCCAAACTTGGTTTAACATTATAGAAGAGGTAGAACAACTATCTTCTATGGTGTTTTCTTGATGAACCAATGAATTAACTTCCATGGTCAAGAAAAAGGCATCATTCAATGTCTCAACCATGACAACTTGGTTTACCTTCTCTCTGATGTAATTCTCCATATAGTAGTCATCTAGTTCCCATCCCCATTCCTCAAGCATGAGTTTGAATACAACCATACAGACATCTTCCTTCAGAAAACTTTCTACAGACATAAACCGTAACTGATCCAGAAAATTTTTCCTATCTTCTCTATGCTCCTTTGAAGCAAAACTTGCAATATTGACAAAGTTTTTCAATGTTTCACCGAAGACAATCTGATGTATCTGTTCGGTTATGGCACTGTCTACTTGGCAAACTACCATCTTTTTGTTGAATTCATCCATAGTTTTCCGAAAGATAAACATGCATATATCCTCACTTATGGTGCTATTTATTTTTTTGTCTACTTCGTTACTACACTGTAAACAACTTTCCTTAGCTTCTCTCACATGTCCTTTGATTAAGGAAAACTCTTGATTTGCTGCCTCAGACATGAAAATCAAATTTATGTCATCTCTGATCTTCCTTTCAATTGTTTGCTTTTCTATGTTTTCAGTCCACTCATTGATTACTTCCCTTAAGTAATACTTACATACATGCTCCTGTATCTGCTTCTCCAACTCAAAGTTGAAGATTTTTTTATTGAATTCTTCTGCTCGATCATCTATAGAACCAGACACATTTTTTGATTTCAAAATTTGATCTGTGTTAAATTCCTCGGCTATTAGTGACAATTCCTCCTGTATTTTATTCTCAGCATCACAGATTTCTTTTACCTTTTCTTCAGCACTTCTCTGACTTTCAGCAACCTCACTAGTATGAATCTCATCTACTTCTGATAACTTCCTCAATGTAAACGGTTCCGTGTCATGAATACATCTTTGCTTGAAAAGATTTTCACTAAGTTTAACATTCCGATAAATAAAATTGTCCAATTTTTCAGTAACAACATGGATTCTTTCTTTAACACGATTTAGTTCCTTTCTTCTCCTGGAATATGAGGCCTTTCTTTCTTGTAATATTCCATGCTTACTCAAATTCAGTTCTTCACTCTTTCGGCGAATAATGGACTCGTGACTCTTTATCAACTTCGCAACATACTTGCTCCCATCTTCATTTTCTTCATCTTCTGCAAACTTTTCTGTCTCTTCCACCTTTTGAGAGGACTTGTTAGGCATTTCATGACTTCCTTCAGGAGAAGAAGGCCTTGTTGGGGAAGAAGGCTTTGCTGGGGAAGAAAGTGATGAACAATCAGAATCCTCTGGATATGTGTCATAGAAAGAGGAAAACTCATGCTGCAAACTTGTAAACTCATTCATCAACCGTGGCCACTGCTCCTTCCAAACTTTGACAACATGATTCTCATCCTTCTTCACTTGTCCTTCAATGTTCTCTTGGAAATTCCTTATGGAGCTTCCAATTGATATAGACATCACATCTTTTTCAATTGCCAACTTCCATTCCCTCTCTTTTGGCCTCATTTCACACAAGAAAAGGGCAGATTGCATCTTCCCAAAAGCAAGATCCATAGTCTGCTTTAGTATGTCTATGTCAGAACCCATCTCCTCAACCTTTTTCCTACCAACACCATTATCTTGTACCTTACTAAACATGTCATGTTGTGGCTCAAGCTTTTGTTGATCCTCACCAGTCCTTAACTCACTAAAACCATCATCACCACCACCATCTTTATGTTCATTTCTTGTTGTTTGTTCATTCTCAGCATTTGAACTACTTGTTTCAACCTCATGGCTCACTCCCAAAGCAACCAATTGTCTTTCTTTCAGCTCTAAAGCATGCCTAAGTTGCAACTCATTTTCTAATCTCTGTGTCAATTCTTTGTCCTTCTCTACTATGGCTAATTCAGATTCCTTTAAACGCCATTGAAGGCGATCTTTTATGTCTCTCAAGTCATCAAGTACCTCTTCGTGGTTGCTCTCAAGAAAGCTGCTTTCAGTCTCTGCATGAACAATGCTTAGACAACCTTCAAGTTGCATCACTGCTAACTCATAGAACTTTGATATCTCATTCAACCGCTCTAGCACTCCTGTTTTCCCCTTCATCTTCTCCTGAGCTTTGTTCATGGCATAGTGCACAATCCACATCATGGTAGAATCTGCCAAAGATACATCATCATATCTTCCATCCATACATCCAAAAACCCCTTCCATTTTTCCAAGAAAAGTACACTACACAACAAACCCAGTTGAAACTTTATTACAACAATAACAAGGTAGTGAGTGATGCATAAATGCTACAGAAAATTTGTCATATAAGATGAAAATGCATAAACTGAGTGCAAGTCAAAGAGAATGTAAATTTGATCTGAAATTTCCACTAAAACGGGTAATTTTGACCCTTTCAGGAACTTTATGGGGTAAGCATGTCTCTAGGCATTCTTTAAGGAGCATTGTGTTTGCATTCTATGAAATATTTATAGATATGTGGCTCTTTGTATTTATTAATTTATTTTCTTCATATTATTGGCCACAGTAAAGCTCCAAGAGAAGTAAAATAACAGTGCAAGAAAATGTAAAGATTTTTTATCAATGGTTTTAAATTTGAACTGTTCATTTCATCAATAATTTTAGTTTGCAGTATCTAACACCAAGGTCAAAATATACATAAAAATAAAATGTTTTAGGCATATTAAAAAATTTCATGAAAAAAAATTAATGATGATTCCAGATACTTCAACTTTAAAAAATACCTTTTACCAATTGCATTTGAAAATAATTCTGCTTAAATGTTCAAATTATATTTAGATGTGTTAAAAACAAAACTTATGTTGAATAAGTTAGAAATTAATTTAATTAGATGAATACCATTTGTAAAGAATAAGGTAGTAAATAAGATTGACGAAAATTAAAAAGAAAGGTTAATTATATTTTGGTCCTTCTAATTTTATGCATGAGAAATTTTGGAGTTTCTAGTTTTAATTACTCATTTTCTATCATATGTTTTAAATTAAAACAACTGTTTATCTTATAGTTTTAATTACTCCATTTTAGTCCACACATTTAAAAAAATGGAAATATAATTATTATATTGGTTATCGGTAAAAGATAAATTTAATATATAAAAAGTTCGTATTGAGAGAAAAATAAAGACAAAGTTAATGACAAAATAGGTTGAATCTTATAAAAAGTAATTTTGATTACTGATAGAAAAAGGAAGATTAAGAATCTATTTGGACCAACTTTTTTCAAGAACATTTAGAAAAGAAATATATATATATATATATATATATATATATATAAATTAAAATTTATTCATATAAAAATTACAAAAATAGAGAAATTATATCGAATAACTTCTATCAATTAGTGCATAAATTAATCACCTAATATATCTTTGTCTTCTTATTTTTATTTCTTAGAAGTTTTTATAGAAAAGTTGGTTGAACCCAACAAAGAAAAAGTGTGATTCTAATAGTTTGTTCTAATTAGGATTAAAATGCTAACATGGCCAGTGGAACTACTTTCAAAGCCATAGATTCTTTAGCATTTAATTGTTTTTGATAGCTTTTGATGGGGGAAAACACAAATTTTTTTTTTCTTCCAAAGCAAAGGTAGAAATGATTTTTTTTCTCCTATTAATAAGTTGGCATTTTCTTCTTGCATCTCCACAATTTTCAAAATGATTATTTTATTCTTCTTTAAAATGACTTCCACAATTTTCCAAATATCATTTTATTCTTCTTTAAAATTATTTATTCTGAAAATTTTTCAGAACACGTTTTTTAGAATTTTTGAAAAAAGATTTCAAGAACAGGATTTTCGGAATGAAATTTCTAGAAGAAAATTTTCAAAATGCATTAAATATACTTAAAAAAAAAGCTTTTTAGAACAAAATTTTCAGTACAAGATTTACAGAGAACACGTGAAATATATTATGGAAAGAACTTTCTAAAAGAATTTTTTTTTCGCATGGCTTTCTCTCTCTCTTCTTCCTCTGCAACATTCTCCCTTTACAACAATGATGAAAACAATAGTGACGGCAACAGTGATGTGGTGCACTGAGGAAGATTATTTTAATTTCTTCTATTAGTAGAGAGATGCAGTTAAGAATGATAAGCATGATAGTGAGATGCACGTAACAAAAGCCTCATAAGTTTGTAGCATATGTCAATGTTGCTAACATTATCCCTGTGATCATAGTGAGGTCGTTTAATTGTTTATAAACAAACCAATCTGAACAAAGAGATAAGAGGGAATATGGATCAAATCTCACCTCCATCACTTCTTTTTAAGAAAAAAAACTTTGATAGCTAATATAGTTAATACCCTTTGACCTTTAATAATCACACTGCAGAATAATTGTACAATAATGTCTAAATAACTGTAAGAAAATCCATAACCAGCTGTACAATATTTGATCACTCTACTTTGCACAAATTGTCACCAAGAGCATGAGGACAGATCAGTAGCTCCTTATTTCTCATCAACACAAGCTTCAAATTGAAAAAAACAGAGTTGTGATGACAACACCTCCAACAAAAAGCAAGCTCAATGCAATATTTTGACATGGCAAGAAAGGAAAAGGAAAATGGCATATTAACGATGCTGATTATCCAAAATAAAACATTGATAATGCAGTGGAGATAAGCTAAAATGTACACATTGAAATTAAAAGCAAAGGCCAATTTTGTTCTCCTTTTTATTATCTTTCAGTAGCAAAGAGGAAGAACACACACATATGTATATGATCCAAAATAAATTGTGGACCAACTTTAGATGAGATTGAAGAGGTAATAAACACAAGTCCCTTACAGCAAAACAATACTTATATGATCAGATCTTCCAGAAAAGTTAAGAGGCAGTACTTACTGCAGAACTCCCATCCCAGAAAAACAAATATAAAATATTTCAATTTTGAAATCAGGTAAACCAACTACTGATGTTAAAACTCAATCCTAAATTATACAAAACATCGTAAAGCCATGAAAGTGATATTAAATTCAATCCTAAACAATAGAAATCATCATATAAAGGATAGAAGGTGAATTTTTCTTTGATCCAGAACAAGAAAAGAGGCAAATATAATTCCCAAGAAAAGAAGTGGGAGAGCTTAAGAAAATACCATGATCAAGTTTACTAATCCCAGATAGTGGCATTGTGAAGCCTAACCCAAAAACACCAGGAAAGATTGTGGATACTAAAATTTATAAGGGATTTTTACTTAAAATTTAGGACACATATCATTAAGACTAAATAACTAAGGAAAACAGAGGATGTAGCAATGTGAGACTCCAAAACTGATAAACTTCTTAAATAAAGGCTGAAGCGTTTGAAACAAAGGCTTAAATACAAGAAAAAGTTCCATGCGAAACAGAGGATGAAGCTCGGTGCCATTGCCAAACATAAGATAGATAGTGCACAAATGAAGCTTATGCAGTGTGAAACATCAGTTAGATAATAGGCTCAATGGACTTTTATGCTTTGTTTTATTTTAGCAAGGGTAGCTTAGTCCTCTCTTATTTTATGCCTTTATATTCCCTTAGTCATTCTATTGTAATTAAATTTGCATCTATTAGAACAGGTTCTCAATACTAGTTTTCTCTATTCTTCTATCTTAACACGGTATCAAAGGCAAGTTTGATTCATATTTTGAGTGAGAAAAGCAAGAGCCAAAGGATTAGAGAAAGAATCATTCTCGTTTTCTCACCAAGTAGGTTTCTGGAAAATCATGACTTTACATTCCCTTACGTTGGATCAAACTTTGTTTTGAGGTCTAGTGCAAAAGTTATTTGGTTTTGTACAGTATGGACTCTGTTTTGGCTTCTTCATACAAGAAAACCTTCAAACAAGAAAGTATCTAACAACATAAGAAAATATGTTGATTATAATCACCAAACAAAGTCAAGCACAAATACTCACAAATGAGAAGAGGTGAAGAAAGAAACCAAAATAGTCAATACTGTACAAGCTAAATAACTTTTGCACCAGACCTCCTTTCACCGATCTAAACCATTGAAAACAAATAAATACCAATGACAAACTTGTTGTCAAAATCTCATTGATTAACTGTAAATGAATGTGCAGTTGCAATTTTATACAAGCTACCTTGTGAGAAAACGGAAATGACTCTTCCTCTACTCTTTTCTCTCTTCCTCTTCTCAATCAAAATAAGAACTCTCTTAGATGCAATACCATGAATCCAACTTGCTCTTGATACCATGTTAAGATGCAAATGCAAAGATAAAAAAAGAGGAAGAAGAATCAAGAAAAATAGTATTAGAGCACTTGTTTCTAACTAAGGGAATATAAAGGCAACAAATAAGAGAGGATTAAACTACCCTTAATAAAATAAGACAAAGCATAAAGGCCCGTTGGGCCTTTGTCTAACAATGAAGTACTAAGTCAGCCCCCCACAAATAGTAAGCATCTTCAATTGAACTAAAAAAAAAGAGTGCGGGAGAGAAAAGTAGAACAGAAGGGGACGCAAGACAATTGGAGTGTAAGAAATGTCCCTATGTTCCTCATTGAAGAAACTTCCCAATGGTTTCTTTCTCTAGAGTTTAAGTACATCTCAAATTTAAATATGTTTCAAAAGTTCTCTTAACAAAAATTCACAATGGTCATTTGCTTTTAAGAGCAGAAAATCTCAGAAAAATGTCTCAAATACAGTGGCATCGTTTGGATATTAATCTCTTCCACCGATCCAATTTACTGCATGTTGGGTTTCATGTGGGATCAAGTCAAACAAGAATCTATGATCTACATCTAAGTTGAAGCCACTTTGACTAACTTTCCTTTTTCACATTCAAAACATGGATCCGAGGCTTCTTCAAAAACCAAACCTAACATGTACTTAGGCTATCCATTAATCAATTCCTTTCTATCTTTCTCTTATCATACAACTACAACCCAACCCAACAAGAAAACTCGAATTATAATCACAAGGACAGTGGCTTATGCTTCCTTGTGTAATCAACATTGAAAATCCCTTATAGCTAGAGCACTATACCCCATATTTACAGTGCATCCAGAGCTGATTTCAGTACCAAAACACACTTGTGAAAGTTTTACATTAAACAACGACTTTATCTATTTTTCTTGTATAATTTTCTCCTCAATCACTCACACATGAGTCAACACCCAAAATTAAACCAAAACAAACTTCTTCATTAAGTAAAAGAAAGGAACTATTGATGCTATTTCTTAAGTGTTTGTAGTGTTATTTTTCGACCAGAATTGAGGTTTCACTTTCATAATCTGCACCTAAGAAAATGCATCGAAGTTTTATCCTAATTAAATTTCAACAAATCCATTGCAGCCACAACAACCACACTAGACCCAGAAAACATTAAACCATTAATTTCAACAGGTATTAACCCGGAGAAAAATTCCTAGAAAATATCTTTAGAAGCAATCCAAAAAAAAACCAACTAAACGAACAGGGATTATCTCCTCACAAATTCAAATTTCAGACAAACAAAACAAAGAATGAGAAACAAAACCAAAAGGCACAGGGGCTTGGAGACAAAACTCCAAGGGATCACCAAAATCACCTAAAAAACTTCATCTTCATTTTATCCTTATAAAAATTCACCAATTCACTGGCAGGCAGAAAACAACTACCCTTTTCAACACCAACCACCCCAGATAAAATCCCCACAAAATAACACTTTCTACAAGCAATTCACAAAACCCAGTTGAAAGAAACACCTATTATCCCCTCACAGCAATTAAAAATCCAAACAAACAAAACAAAGACTGAGAAACCAAACCAAAAAGCACAAGGGTTAAAGAGTTAGTTAGTTGGTTACCACCACAGCAAAAGCAACAGTAGCAGCAAGAGAGAACCAGCAACAGCTCATGGCAGAGGGAAGCTACCGACCCAGCTTCAAAATTGAGGAGGTTGGGTGCTTGGCCGTTGCTATCATCCCGGTTATCATTTTCCAGAAGCTTCTGTTCCGTGGAGGATTGTTGGTCCTTCTCCATTTCCATTCTCTGGTAGTTCCATTCAAGCCTTCTGAGGTAAGAAATTTTGAAGGAATCTCGGAGATTCTTTGTCGGCCAAAGATGCATTTCCAATTGAATTTAATTAACTGGAACTGGGGTTTGGAAATTTTGAGTCTTGTTATTTCCTATTGATTCTAAAGCTTGAATTGAAGATGGAAGAATCAACAGAATATCAGAGAAAGATAACAACAAAAATATTGATATTTTTTTTTTCTATCCTCCAATCATATTCTAACGATAAAGATATAGGTTTATTATTTCTTTTATAATAGATATAGCTTTTAAAATTATTAATAAAAACCAACTATTAATTTACTATTAAAGTAAATTAATATTTATGTTTTTTTTCTTAAATGTTAATTTTCACTTAAATAACAAAACTCGTTATCAAGTAGTTAACTCTTAGAATGTACAATAAATTTTTTGAACTTTTATTGTTTGACTATTTACTTGATGTTTAGTTGGTGAGAATTTTATAAGGGAGAATTATTTTAATATTTCTTTCTATATTTTGAATAATGATTGTTGTTACTTAAACGAGTATTTAAACGACAATACTTGATACATGTAAAAGCCAAAAAAAACAACAATAATATTGCAAAATTTACAATTTCTAATTCTTACACTTATAACATGTTTCAATAAACAAAAATAAACCATTTTTCATTTAAAGTTGTATAAATGCTAATCCAACCCAATTTTAGTCAAACAATACTTGAAATTAACAAAAATTAACAAGCGTTAATTGGTTTACAGCATTAACAACTTAAAACTTCAATATCCTATATTTGTCCATTCAAATTTATAATTTTATTAATCTTCTAGCACATCTGAATTAAAACAATCAATTTTATACGTGAGGTTTATTAGATCCTCTTACCTAAAGATAGTTGTGTCCTTGAGAAAAAATTTTGACCAAAATTTTCAACTCTCAAAATAGTACAAAAGGTAACAAGAACTTCTAATCACCTTCTAATATTAAAAAATGAAAAAATCTAGCAATCCAAGTATCACAATAGCTTAATACCACTACAAGAAAATCATCAAATAGAAACCAATTTTAGAGACAAAATAATTAGGTGCTATATTGACTAAATTAGAGACCATTTTAGGGACTAAATAAATTTTTGGTTTCTAAATTAGTTTCTATTATTGTTAAATAGTTTCTAAATTAGTATCTAATTAGCAACTAAGGTTTTAGCTACCAAATTTAGAATCTAAATAATTGGTAGTTAAAACCTTGGTAGCTAATTAGATACCAATTTAGAACTATTTCACAATAATAGAAACTAATTTAGAAACCAATTTTTTTTTTTAATTTCTAAAATGGTATCTAATTTAGTTACTATTGCAACTAATTATTTTGGTCTCTAAAAAATGGTTTCTATTTGATGATTTTCTTGTAGTGTACAATTGAAAGTTTTTATGCCTAAGTTGGTTTAACCCTTTAAACATGAATCAATTTGCATACAAAGGGAAAGAAAAAATAATTATATTACAAAGTGTTAGTGATAACAATGAGGTGGAGCAGGTTAAGTTTTGTTACTCTCATCCTCATTTTCGATGTAAAAATTTATTCTTATTCCAATCTTCATATCTAACAGATATGAAATTTTTATCTCATCCTCATCCGTGTTGGGTTACGAGTATACTTGTATTGTGTCTGTACCTGTCCTTTTATTGTTCATCTATTAATTAAATAATTTTTTACCAAAAAAATAAAAATTATAGCAAAGTAAACATGATATTATCAAGGATTCAATGTCATGCCAATAGGATGTACTATTTACTTCATTTTTCAATGTTAAATATCAATAAAGAAATTACAATTGTAAAAATATCAAATCAAAGTACCAAATAACAATTGGATAAAGGTCAAATAATTATAGAAAATAGTAAAAATGATTAAATTTTTTGATGTGGTGAAATTGTGGATTTCATTTCTTGAACAAAAGAAAAATGTGTAATTAGGATTGTGATTAAGAGGGAAAATACCTTGGAGACATGAGTAACTTTGCAAACATCGAACGAGTCATGAATTTTTGTAGTGAAACAAAAGTTTTTCAAATCAAAAGAAACTAAGGTCCAAAGAGAGAAGTGAAAAGAGAAGATAGTTTTTTTTAATGTTACTCAGTAAATTAAGAGTTTACACGATTGAACACTTGAAAATGAAAGTCAAACATTCTCATGTGAAAAAATTAAACAATAAATAAAAATATTTAAAAGGAGTAAACATAATCAAATGTGTATCCTATAAACTACTCAATTCAATAAAATTGAAATTTGTGTTCTCTCAAAGCACTACATCATTTTTTACTTTAAGCAACATTGAATTAGGCCACATGTATATAATCGTTGCCTAAACATAGTAAAGGCAACACTTTTACAAGTGTGGTTTAAGGCTACCAAAGATCACATTTATAAAATCATTTGATTATTTATAATACATTTTTTAAGTGTTATTTTTAGAATGTATGGGCTAAAAAATAAAATTGTGGCCTAAAAGTGACCATAAACATTATAAATGTGGTCTAAAAGTAGAAAAAAAACAACACTTTTATAAATGTAGCTTATGAATCACTATAGACCACAATGTTTAAGCACAATTTCGTGGTAATAACCTTTAAAAAAATAATAAACCACATTAAAAAAGTGTCTTAAAATAATAAAAATGTGAAATTTAATTGTGTGTATTTTAAACTATATTTAATTAAAGTTATCTTTAATACAGACAACGGTTATTAAAACGTAGTTAAATTGCAAAGGTTTTTTAAACTTTCGCCAAAATTGTAAAGGTTTATTGTAAAAATCCAACAAAATAACGAAGATTTGTTTAACTTTCATTAAATTCCAAAGGTTTATTAACCTTAGCAAAATAACAGAGATTTTTTTAACCTTTGCTAAATTTCAAAGATTTATTTTAAAACCTTAGCAAAATAACAGAGGTCTTTTTAACCTTCGTTAAATTCCTAAGGTTTATTCTAAAACCCCAACAAAATAATAGATGTTTTTTAACCTTCGTTAAATTCCAAAGATTTACTTTAGAACCTTAATAAAACACTCCAGATTTTTCAAACTTCAATAAATAAATATAATTAAAATTATTTATAAATAATTAAAAACTACATAGTTTTAATATATTTTATAACTAAATTCTCTAAAATTTTGAAAGTGTAACTTTACATTATAAATAAGTTTTCTAAAGTTTCAAAAAAATATTTTAAAAACTCACCAAAACAACCTCGGATAATAAAACAACCTCGGATAATAAGAATCTCAATAACTTATCTTGGATAATAAGTATTTCAACAATGTTTGCATATTGTTTTTGATTGATGGTAGTTGGTTTATATAATTCTTAGTTTTTTTTGTTATGATCTCATACTTCGAAAAACCTGACTTATTTTGTTTTAACTTTTGATGTACGTATATTTTATGTACAATTTTGGTTTTAATTATAATTGTTAATATTTAATTCTTATAATTTTGAAATATTTTAAATTAAGGTTTTTTTTTTAAATGCATCCAATAATTAATTCACTCTGAAAGTGAGAAGTGATAAAGGTAATTTCTCCTCGCAATATGTTCTTGCAATCTTTGAAGCCGTCGCAGCCAAGAACACATAAGCTTTGAAGTCCTCGCAACCAAGAACACACATGGCTTTGAAGTCCACATCTGACGGATAATGCAATTATTTAGGATATATAAAGCAATAATAAACATCAATTGTTACCGAGCTAGGTAACAATGGTTTGAGACCCAAGTTAAAGCAGTAAGGTGGTGGAAGAAGCAATTATAGTGCTTTATTTATTATTTCTTCTCCTTATATCTTCTCCTTATATATAATAATAAACATAAGTGTGGCTAAATTGTGATTCCTTACTATGACTACCGTCGACGACCATTGAGCCTATGCTGGAGAGTAGTGTGTCTACAGTGGAAGAGAGAAGTCAGGAGGATCGTTAGAGATAGTGAAAAATGGGGTTGAAGGTTATTTCAAACAACAAGTTTTATGGAAAATTTGAAACTCATGGTATTTTACGGAGGTTTTGAAACCCATGGTATTTAACGAAAGTTTTGAAACCCAAGGTATTTTACAGAGGTTTTTAAACCCATGGTATTTAACAGAGGTTTTTAGACCCATAGTATTTTACGGAGGTTCTTAAACCCAAAGTATTTAATATTGGTTATTAAAGACTTTTCCTGAGATTTAAAAAAACCCTGAGGAACACATTCTCCATTGAATGGTTTAGCGGAGGAAACTGCAACTCATGATAAATGACTTAATAGAGGTTTTAATCCTGGATAATATAAAAATAAATCTCCGTTAAACTCATTTTTTCTTATAATGTATACAATACGCTTTGTTTTGTTTTCCATTCTACAACACGTTCTCAAATCCAAATCACAAGTTTACTGATTTACAAATTAAAATTCAAATCGAATCCTAGTTCTAAAATCGAAATCCAATTTGTTAATAATAATAAAAATATTATTATTAATATTTTTTTTATTATTAACAATAATAATAATAATAATAATAAAATTATTAATATTATTATTATAAAAAATAACAATAATAATAATAATAAATATCACGACAAAGTTTATTATAATAACTATAACTTTTATATTTACTCATGAATTCATTGATAAAAATAAAAATAATATAAATGTAATACTTAAATAATTGTGGTCTATAAAAATGGACATTGGGAGGAGTAAGAAGAAATAGACATATTTATTTGTCATCTCTACGAAGAAAGTAATAGAAAACATACACTCTTCAAAGTTTTCATAAGTAAGTTTTAATTTATCTTTACTTGTGTCCTTAAATATAAAATTTGAACATAAAAGTAATATATTATTATTTCAAAAAAGTAAAAAGAATTTAATATTTTATAAAAAAAATTATTTATTGTCTTTTAAGAAAAACATACTCATTTTCCATTTTATTTAAATTAATGTTATCTATACTTAATAAAATTAAATATTACGATAATTATAAATTTTATTGTAATTATATAGTAAATATTTTTACTTTTATAATTAGTTAATACAACTATCTTTAAAAACATATCAAGAATATTGGCTATCTATGTAAATATTTTATATTGACAATAACTACTTATTAATTCTTGTTTATTTTTTTTTAATTTATGTATATTTGATTTGTATAAATTAAATGAGATTTAATGCATGTTTGAATGGGCATTTCCTATCTTGAATGTAATCCAGAGCAGACAACTAATTGTTGTGTTTGTGGAACTGAATTTATTAGAAATTATGGGTCCGAAATGTTAATTTAAGCACCCTGTTATACCATGTCAGTACTATTTTTCATGTGTACTTAGATTATAATTTATTTTAAAATATTTACAGTTGTAATTTTTATAAATTAAAGAATTAAAAGTAAAATTGACAACTAGAATGAAATATTAAGATACATTAACGAATTTGTATTAAATTAATTTTAAAGAAAACATTACAAGAATTTTAACCATACCTATTATGTAACTATAATATTATAATTTTGAATAATTTATTTTACAATATACTAAATTTTTTATAAAATAATTTATAAATATGTATTCATATTCTAGAACATTTATTATGTAATAAAAGTATCATACTCTCAAAATATACAATTAGACACAAGCCATGGAAGTAATGTATAAATTTCTAGTGATAATAAAGAAGAAAATGACCTTTAAATTTGTGTTATTCTATGGCCCAAAAACCAAGTGGCTTGCAATAAAGGTTGGTGGGCTCCTTCATTTTATACCCCATGTTTTAAACATGCACTCCTATAAATTTGTAAACTCTAAATTTATCTTTGTGAAAATAAATATTATGAAGTGATTTTGTGTATTATTTTGTTGAGCATTGCATTATTAATGAATGGTGATAGTTGGTGGCGGTGGTGGGCGTGCTTGGTGGCAGTGGTTGTGGTGCTTGGTGACTGATGGTGGTGGTTGGAGGCTGTTGGTGGTGGTGTTGTGTGATGGTTGACGATGTCTGCTTCGATTTTGTTTTGCAAATTCAGTTTCGAAATCTATAATTTGATGACCTTTCTGATGGTTCCATCCAGAACACTATTAGTTAAATTTATGTATTTTAAATTATACAATTCGGAATACATATTTCTATTTCGGATTGTACATTTCATAATACATTTTTTTTTGTACTTTGCATTGTACAATCTAGAATTCAAAAATTTGAAATTTTTAACATTTATTTAAAAAAATTATGTTTTTAATACAAAATTTGATGATTTTAGCAATGATTGTTGAATATAGAGTTGGAATCCCAACTGTGGAGGAAAATGTCTGATGAAGTAAATAAGTTGTCTAACATAAATGAGTCATACATAATGAAGTTTGTGGCTTCTTAAGATGAAGTGGTTGGAGGAGATTGTGTCTAACCATTTACAACGAATGAGGTAAGTGTAATTGCACTCATTTTTTGTAAAGAAAAAGTGTGACATGACATATGCTTAAGTTCTAATGTATTTATGTAGGTATTTAGTACATGAGATGACTTATTGCAAGAGATGTGTAAGGTGGCCTTTGGACTAGGTTTTGTAGTTGTCATTTTGAGGTCTGACAAAGCAAATTGGCAATAATAAAGGAAGGTGCATGTGTTGTTAGGTTGGAAAAAAGGTGGTAAATATAGGAAATACAAAAATGATTTGATACTGCCTGTAACTGGTACAAGAAAATGTGATTGTCCTTTTAAATTGTGGGACAAGCCAATTTAGAATGGACAAGGTTGGATGTTGAAGGTAATATTTGGAAGTCATAACCATGCATTGGCTAATACATTGGTTGATCATCCTTTTGTGACAAAATCAAAACTGAATGAACATTTCATGCTTATTGACATGATTAAAAGTTTAGTGAGCCAATAAACATATTACTTACTTGGAAAGAGCACAACGAGGACAATGTCACGACAATAAGGCAAGTGTATTGTGCTAGATATGCATATAGTGATGTTGCTAGAGTATGGAAATTATATCCACTAGAGTCAGTGTAATTAATCTACAAAGGTTCTTATAAATCCTTCTTGGATACATCCTGATTCAGTTAAATTATAAATGCATTCAACATTGTGTTCTTAATGAACAACACATGCAAAACCAACAAATACTAGTTGCCTTTGCTTGAGATAGTTGGTGTGACGCCATGAGATTGACTTTCTTTGCTACTTTTGTGTTGTTAGAAAGTGGGTAAGAAAAAAAGCTTCATTTGTGCCCTTGAAAGACTTAGAGCGTTACTTTTTAGGTTGAATGTGTCCCGTCAAGTAGATTTTAGTGACAAAGATCTCGCTTTAATAAATGCAATCAACATTGTTTTCATTGAGACATTCAACCTTCTGTTTCAGTTCCAAATTAATAAGAATATTAAAGCAAAATGCAAGATGTTAGTGGACTCTATGCAGACTTTGTTAGAATATATGGCTTTAAACTAGAGGGGGGGTGAATTGTTTAAAGAGAGTTTTCGCAATCTTTTAAGCCTAGAATGAAATTACTTCGAGAATACCTTGATTTAGAAATCAGTTTTTCAAAAACACAAAGCTTAAAGCACTGCACCAGCAAAACAATTGGTTGTTTCGCAGAAACAATCGGTTGTTTATACCAGTAAACAAATATCAAAACTGAAATTAAAGAGTTAGGGATAGAGAAAATGTACACAAATGTTTATACTAGTTCACTCTAAACCCAGAGCTCCATCCAGTCTTCTCAGAAACCTCTGAGGAAATCCACTAAGCAACCACACCTTGATTACTTACACCACAACCAAGAAAGTGACCTTGATCCCCTCAAGACACACACTTCTCTTGGCCAACACAC
>Ga0123342_1003783_pt1 | contig 23836 bp, 18 predicted proteins | sample Turbeawhitnodule_FD_89960 | JGI IMG/M metagenome (GOLD analysis project Ga0123342, IMG submission 89960) | Root nodule microbial communities of legume samples collected from Mexico - Turtle bean Mexico white nodule | ecosystem: Host-associated > Plants > Roots > Nodule | place: Mexico: Nepantla... | reverse complement strand
CTCTAAATATACTTGCTTTGGATGTGGCAAAACAGGACATATCAAAACAGATTGTCCAGACAATCAAACAAGGGACAAATCTGCCAGCAAGAAATTTGAAAGGAACAAAGGAAGAAGAGCCTAAGTCACATGGTGCTCATGCGTGTGGTGTGGATAGCACAGTTGGGCGCGACACGAGTAAAAGAGTCTTGGAAGCCACGAATGTCCGTAAAGGTTAGGGTTTCCATGGGAAGCTGCATGCATAGCACGTGATAGTTAGGGCACCCCCAGAACGGATGACCCCAAAGATTTGGTGCACAAGTTGGTACCCAGGTGGCCATTCCGTGAGAGGTTGCACTCCAGCAAGGGGAGCCTTACGCGCTAGATTACACTAAGATTAGGTAATAGCGGCGCAAGGGCATTCCTCCAGAAACCCTAAATGCGAGTAACGGAAATAGAAGAAACCCTAGGCTATAGAAAGGGTAGTAAAAAAACCCACAAGGTACACAATTTCTGAGATTAGAACTATTACACTCACATATTGTTTCTTAGCCCCAGTATTGACTTGACCGTCGGAGTGCAAACGGACTCTAGGGGGCCCCCTTTGTCTTTGCAGGTACACAATGTTTCGATTCAGGAAAACAAGAATCGAGGAAGAGACAGGCGGGCGTGTGATCGTCGTTAGAGTCAACCAGCAATCGAGTCAACCGACAAGAACAACTTCTAATAATTATAATATTAAAAATATAACTTGATAATGGAATAACACTAAAAACTAAAATAAAACATCAAACTATTTTAATTAAAATTATAAATAAAAGTCCAAATTAATCATCAAAATATTTAATTTTAAGTTATAACAAAATACAATAGTAAAAAACCCTCGATTAAAAATATCCAAAGAGTTTTATGAGGTTCCGACAACGATTGATTAAAAAATCCCCATTCAAAGAGTTTGATGAGGTACAAAAAAACTCCTCATTCAGGTGAAGAGCTTGAGGAGGTGCCGACAATGATTGGTTTAAAAAACCTCATTCATGTGAAAAACTTGATGAAATGTTGTAGGTGACGAAATGTTCGTAATGTGTTAATAGAGATTCATTCATATTTTGTCAAGGTGTATAGTTCGAGTTATATAAGTATTTTTTAATAAAAGAGAAAAAGAAAAATAAGGTAGGGAAAAGGAACGAAATTTGAATTCTGCCAATTAGAAAGTGACGCGTGGAAAGTAGAAACATCACTTCAACATTTAATGCAGAAGAAGAGGTGGCGTAGGTAATAATGAGGTGCGGGAATCAACGAAGGCCTCGAGGGAGAAGTGGGATGATGTTCACATGTAATAACCGCCAAGGCTCGGAAGGGTTAAATTGAAAGAGGCATTACCGATAGCTTTTAAGCCTCATTGGCTTTCGCTAAAGGCTGAGAGACTGTAGAGTTATGGGTCGAGCCTGTTGGGTATCTATAAAGTGAATGTTCCTGATAGCTTTTAAGCCTTATTGGCTTTTACCAGAGGCTGAGGGGTTGTAGGGTTATTGGTCGAGCTCATTAGTACTTATGGGCGCATCATTCTCGATCACAGTATTTATGAGAGACGAGGAGGAAATCATGGTAATTGGCAGATATGTGGGATTAGAGTTATTACGATTTAATGTGATGAGGAAACAAAAAGAAACCCCCAGCATAAAGAGAAGTGGAGACTGATAATCAAAACACAACACTTTAGGGCTAGAAACCACTGTTTTTGGCATATCTATATGCTTTAGTAAGGAGACATCTCTCTCTTGGCTAGAATAATATGCACGTATTGTTTGATGTTTAATTCACTTCTCACCTGATCTATATGTGATTTATTATACATAAGAAAATACTTCATGATGTTTCATCTGTCAAATGCAACACTTGCATTTTGCATGATTTGTTGTTGAGCATCAATTGTGTTACAGATGATGCATGATCATATTTGAACTTGGGTGTTTTCAACACTTAATTAAAACCATATGGTGTTTGGATTTTTCCTCAACAATTTTGTATGCCTAAAACTTTGAATAGAGTACACACTACCTTTATGAATTTAATTTGTAAACTTATAAATTAAAGTCCCACGTATTGCAGGTGACATTAATTGTCCTATGACGGAGATCATAAGGGTTAAGTCGCAATCCAATTATGGCACTGAGTTATTACATGTACCTATTCATGGCGAGGTTCACACCATCTCTGGAGGGTTCTCAGGAGGAGGATACACTGCCTCCCAGTGGAGGAAATATGCACGAGAGGTGATGGCGATAGGGGTCCAAGAGACAAATCTGGTCCCCGACGTCGATCTCGTCTTCACCAGGGCCGATCTCCGGGGTGTCTTGCCGCACAACAATGACCCCGTGGTGATTTCAGTAGTAACAGCAGGGAGAAGGGTGCATCGTGTCCTCATCGACCAAGGGAGTTCGGCCGACGTAATGTTTTGGTCAACCTTCAACAAGTTACAACTATCCCCAGACCAGTTGAGACCTTACACGGGTTGCTTGTATAGTTTCGCTGGGGACCTGGTAAGGGTGCGTGGGCACCTAGAGCTCAGAACTACCTTCGCTGATGACGTGTCTTCGTGCACTGCAAACGTCAAATACCTTGTCGTCGACGCCCCGTCAGCATACAACATGTTGTTGGGTAGACCTGTGTTGAACTGGGTGGGAGCGATCGCCTCAACCAGGCACTTGAAGATGAAGTTGCCCTCTCTAGGAGGCACGGTGATCACTATTAAGTCTGATCAGAAGGAACCGAAGAGGTGTTACAAGAACAACCTCATAATGAAGGGCGCAGTGAGTGTTGTCACCACTCGGCCCCCGAGAGGAAAGGCATTCACCCCGAGAGGAAGCCCGCCCGGGTCAATCAGAGAACCAGCCGCCCTCCGAGTGGACTGACAGAGGCCCTTGGGGATGACGTGCAATGACTCAGAATGATTGGGGAATGGGGCGACCTCTAGTATTCGGGACGCGGTTAATCTAAAGTGTTGTTTCAAGTTAAGTTATTTGCATTGTATGCATTTCCAGGGGGCACTCTATTCCTTGTGAGGATGTTTAATGAGGTCACCCAATAAATCCAGTTATTCAGTTGAAGTACATGTTGTGCAGTACAGTTAAAATGAACCTCTCCCTTGAAGTGAGACGTTAAGGTCGGGAGTAGTATGGTTCCTCAGTGAGCCTCCCCCCTCGGGTAAATTCACCAAGGCCGAGAATAGTAAGGTTCGACAGTTAAAATGAACCTCTCCCCTGAAGTGAGACGCTGAGGTCGGGAGTAGTATGGTTCCTCGGTGAGCCTCCCCCTCGCGTAAATTCACCAAGGCCGAGAATAGTAAGGTTCGACAGTTAAAATGAACATCTCCCCTGAAGTGAGACGTTGAGGTCGGGAGTAGTATGATTCCTCAGTAAGCCTTTCCCTTTGAGTAAATTCGCCAAGGCCGAGAATAGTATGGTTCGACAGTTAAAGTAAGTCTCTCCCTTGAAGTGAGACGCTAAGGTCGGGAATAGTATGGTTCCTCAGTGAGCCTCCCCCTCGCGTAAATTCACCAAGGCCGAGAACAGTAAGGTTCATAAGAGAAATCCTCTTTCATGAGGTCAGTCATAAGTTGTCCCTTGGGTTAGAAGCCCCGAGTGTGGTAAAGGTAGGTTCGCAGAGGACACCTCCCCCTCGAGTGAGAACGCCAAGGCAAATCAGTGATGTTCACAGTTAAATCCTCCCCTGACTTTAAGTAGGGACGAGGTCAGTTACGAGTTCCTCCTCGGGCTAGAAGTCTCGAGACTGGGCAGGATGGTTCGTAGAGAACTCCCCCTCTCTCGAGTGAGAGCACCGTAACGGAGACAGTGTGGTCCACAAGGTGAGTTCTCCCCAGACCCATGGTAGACTGGTAGGGAGCAGACACAAATTTCTCCTTGGGCCCAGAAGCTCGATGCGGGATAGCGCGAAGTGCGCCTCCTCCTTGAGCAAGAACGCTGAGGCGAGGACAACACGGCTCGCCAATGGCATTAGTAAAGCGTCTCCTTGATCAGTAAGATAGGAGTGAGGTCAGTTAGAAGGTCTCTCTTGCCCATGCCTTACGAAGCAGGTTCGAATAGTGACCACCAGAAATTCCCTCACCTTTGTGTATGAGGGTGAGTTCGGTTGCAGGTTAGTACGCAAAACCCCTGCTGCCTAATGAGGAATATACAGTAGGGCGGGGGCAGGAAAGCGTTCTACCTAAGGTTCAGGTGTTCGTCGAAGGCGTTGTTAGATGCGCTAGCATGAAGAATGCAAGTCAAAGCAAGGTAAAGCGTAGCATTCAACAAGTCAGATTGGGAAAACAGTTCAAGAAGTTAAAGATTTAAAGCAGCTAAACAGTTCAGACAGTTGAAACAAACCAAGTATTTATAAATACAGAGAAGATTGTTCGTGGGAAGACCAAATACAAGCTAAGAGGGGGGCACCCTAGGCACAACTTGCCCATCTACGACGCGGTGGACGAGTGTGAGGTCACCGCATCAACAACCCTTTGTCTCTTAAAGACGATGCCTTCCCCGATGTCCTCGTCCTCGTCCAAATCAGTAGCTACCACGCCCTTGTTCTTCCTAAGGGGGGTCAGCATGGGCGAGGCTTGGGCGGTGGCGAGTGGGATCGTAGCGATAGGAGCGGAAGGAGCTGAAGCGCCAGTGCCACTCGTCGCCCCTTGGCAGCGAGCAAGGGCATCAACCAACCTCACCCTCTTTTCTTCGTTGAGCACCATCGTTGCGCAAGAGAAACGACATGATGCAGTAAGCAACAGGACATAAGAAACTAAAGACAGCTAACAACAATAGACAAGCAAAGATAATCATGCACAGAATAAGCGGAGGCGAAGAAATGAGAAGTACCGATGCGTTTCTTGAGGGAGGCAGGGTAAAATTCAAAACTTGATCAGCTCGACAGTGTCAAAGACCGCCCCCAGTTTGAAGAAGAATTCACAAACTTCCCTATCTTGTGGGGTTAGGTCCTCCAGACTTCTTGAGTGCAAGTTTTCCCACCCAATAGAGGGGAAAGCCATCTAGGAGGGTGAGGTCGTGGACGCTGCTGGGGTCACCTTGAGAACTTCTTCCTGAAGCCCTTATAAGATTGTTGAAAGAGAGTGAGGAGGACCCGCCCAGCCACTCCATTGAAGCTCAACCACAACCTTTTCCCGAGGCTTTTTGCTTCGAAGAAGTACAGGAAGGCATCCATCGAAGGAGTGTGGCCAAAATGGTTGCACAAGATGGTGAACGCCCTAATGAAGGCCCAGCTGTTGGGATGTAGCTGGGCAGGAGCCACGTCCACTTCGGTAAGCAAGGCGCGTTTGAATCCCGTCAAAGGCAAACAAACCCTTACCCGTTTGAAGACGGTGGAATACATAAAGAAGAAGGGAGGTTCTTCAGGAGACGCGCAATCATCAACGCATACGGGTTCGCCCGCATTGCAGGGTATGACGCTCACGTAGGCGTCGTGCTCCCTCCCAAAGACACGACCTTTGTCGTCAGGCTCACCATCCATGTAGGCTTTTACACTTTTGCCGGAGGTGAAGCTAGAGGTCTCAGCGAGGAGGTCCTCGGAGGCCCAGGGGTACAGGGCTTTGTAATCTACGTTGGGAGGAGGATTGGAAGTGGTTTTTGTTCGAGCCATTTGAAGGAGAAAGCTAACAAAAGAGAAAAAGAAGGAAGAAATGAAGGTTTAGTGGAAGATGATGGCGCGACTCGAAGAAACCCAGAAAAACGGAGAAACAAAGGGGGAGCAGAGGAAAAAGCCGAGAAAGCATAAAACGCAAGGAATTTAAACAGTCCCAGGCAGTTATCAAGTAGCGAAATCAGAAGATAAGGGTGATCAATGGATAAAAATCATACCTTTTATTGATGAGAGTTGAAAGATCTGGTTTTTTGCAAGAGAGAAGCGAGAACGTTTGAAGAAGAAGGTGAAGCAATCGCAAGAGTTTCTGAAAATGATGGAACAGTGATTGAAGCACGTGTTTTTGAATGCTCAACGTAAACTAAGAAGCGCAAGCGGCATTAAGTTTTGGCCGTTGATCAAGACACATGTGCGCAGATTAAAACGGGCACATAGAAGTGTCACTTTAGTGCACTGTTCACGTCCCGTCGCACAAAGCCACGTAGGTCGCCAGAGGCGAGGACTAAGTCTCTTCACTGAACAAGTTACACCTCGAGACTGGGGGGCTTGTGTACCGACCAGTCCTTGGACGTCGTTGACTGCTAGTTGACGTGGGGCCACTTAAGCTAGGTCCCACGAGCGGCATGGGCCAGTGCCTTGCAGGCGGCACGCCTAGGGTGTCGAGGAGTGCTCAGGCATTGGTCATCAGGATGTGCTGACGTGTCCTCGGTAATATAGTGAGGGCGATGAGACATCGGACATCGGTGACTTAAAAAGAAGAGCTGGGCCACGAGAGGTGGGCTCCAGACCATACACCAATTATCAGTAAATCATCCAAAGAGAAGGGCGGGGTCCTAGGTCCCAGAGAGCTCATGCGTGTGGTGTGGATAACGCATTCAGGCGCGACACAAGTAAAGAGCCGCTGGAAGCGCTAAGGCCCATTAGGGTTGCGTTCCAGGGGTAGGCTGCATGCATGGCACGTGAACAGCTAGGACACCCCCCAGGACGGATGGCCCCAGAGATTAGGTGTACAAGTTGGTACCCAGGTGGTCATCCCGTCAGAGGATGCACTCCAGTAAGGGAGCCTTACGCGCTAGATTGCCCTAAGAATGGGTGATAGCGGCGCTAAGGCACACCCTGAGTAATCCTAATTGTGGTTAGCGGAAACAGCGGCTCCCCTAGAGTATATAAAGGGCAATAACAAACCTAATAAGGGACGAAAATTCTTACGCATCTTTTACGCTAATACACACAAATAAAACAGAGAGCTTTTCACAACTTACTTTTTGGTGTTTCCTAGCCAAAACTGACTTGAGCATCGGAGTGCAAACGACCTCAAGGGTGCCCTTTGTCTTTGCATGTTTAGATGTTTGATCGAAGAAAGGCACGAACGAAGGCAGAGATAATTGGGCGTGTAATCGTCGTAGACGTACAAAGGCAATCGAGTCAACCGACAGGAACATTACACTATGAAGTAGAAAGAGTTAACTACCAGCTAAATCTTTTAGACTAGTAATAAGTGTTTGATCTAACAATTGGTATTACAACTAAGGTCATGAGTTTGATACCTAGTGAGACAATTTTTTAGAGGGACATTATTGCATGTTGCACAATTGTCCTGTGGTATATGTTAGATGGATCGAGTCACAATCGAAGAGTTTGATTCCTAGTGAAACAATTTCTCAAGAAAAGATTGTTGCAAGTAAGTCAATTATCCCATGGTGAAGACCAAGTGGGTTAAATTATAATTGAATCACGACTCTTTGGTTGTTACACTCTTAAATAGAAAGTGTTACATCCTATAAACTATAATTTTGGGTCCGGTGGTAACACCACAAGCACATACATGAATTCTAACTCTCTACATAAATATACAAAATCATAAACAACTTATAAATTTGGTTTAATAGAAAAAAAAAACCTAAATTTAAGTCAGAATTTACGAGGACATATATAATGAAAACCATGAGCTTCTTATGTTATATAACCATCTCCATGAAAAACAATAAATATTTATGAAGTAAGAAACAAACAAAAGTCATGTCACCCTCATTATTTGGTGGAGTTATATCAGTCAGAACAATGACATTTAGAAATATGAGGTGGAAAATGTGTTGTGCTTCAGCCCACTTGTTCAATAATAAAATATGTGGGCATGTGCATAACACATAAATTGATAGTAAAAAAATAACAGTTTAATTTGTTTTCTTATTTATTACATTTGTTTACTAAATTATGTGAAAGGTACTTTGATCGTGTACTTTTTAAAAATATATTTGTTTTATTAAATCCTTAATTTATGTGTGATTTTAATCTTTTAAATATGAATTACTTCTAAATTAGAAGTTAAATACAAATATAGAGATTATAAAAACCAATATTAAATTTTTTTTTTCTATATAAGAACTTATTATTATATTCGTAAATTTATTTAAACTCTTTCTATATAAGAACTTTGAAAAAAATTATAAAAACAAAATTAATTTGTTAAAATTAGTTCATGTAAAAATTAAAAATAAAATTTGGATAAACTATTTGAAATATATCTTCTATACATTAACTTATACATAATTAATTTTAATTTATGAAATAATTTTTTTTATTTTATTCTTAAAAACGTTTATGGAAAAGTTGGTAGAAATAAATATCAAATAACAAGAGAAAGAACGAGGTAGAGAAAATAAGGATTGGAAAATATGGGTGAAGGAAAAACGGGTTGAAGAAATATTAGAGTGACCATGAGTGCAGTCTACATAAACTCAAAAATTATGAATCAGGGAAAAACCATTCCCTAATGGAACTAGGATGTAAAAGAAAGAAACAATAAGAAATTAGAATGACCTAAAGAACGTATAATAACTCTGCTACAAATTAAATTACTGGATGCTCCATCGCAGCTGTCCTACTCTAGCACATACTAGATAAGCTGCCTGAAATCGGGTCCCATGTGTTGGTGGACCAAGTAATCTTCACTGTTGGATACATCTAACAGCATGTTCTGATGATGGTGTTGTAGGAACTGTTGTTGCTGGTGCTGCTGGGCCCGCACCATCTCCTTTTGTCTTCGCAACTCCAGCACCTTCCGGTGCGAGTTCGAGTGCTTTGTCAGAACAAACGTTGGGCTTGCCGCGGGCCGGTACTCGGGCACCAGCCGCCCCGACTTGTACCTCACTCCACACGCGTTACACAGTGTCTTTGGGCCCATTGGCCCGGTTCGCCACTGTGGTGTCTTGTCCGTGGCGCAATGCAGGCACCTTCGTCCGTCGCCTCCACTGCCATCGCCGCTGTCCTTCTTTCTCGGTGTTGCCTTTGCGGGCTTTTTTGTGCAGGGAGGAGTGGGGACAGGAACAACGATCTCAGAGTCTGAAGACGACGACGTCGTTGGGGACAGGACGAGGAGGCGCGAGGCCCAGTTGCATGGGGGCCCGCGGGACCTTTTGCTACGGGCCTTGGCTGGAACCGACACTTCCGAATTGAATATCGGGTTGTTTCTGGTGGGCTCAGAGTGAAACCCGCTTCTTGTGGGCTCGGAGTGGAACCCGCGGGCCTTTGATACGTGGTCGTTTCTCGCATTCATGCCCGATATCAGCTGCATCTTCTGCAGGTCCTCGCTGGAAAAAGACTCCTCGACGAAATTCGAAAGCCATTCTAGCTCTGCTATATCATCATACTGCTTTCAAATTTAGATGAAATAACAAAAATTATGCATATTGCGTAATAATATATAATTTAAGAATTTGTTACATACATTAAATTCTTGCACGTTTAACTTGTGGAGCAGTTATTGTAGCGTTCATTACGTTCGTCATAGCTAGGGAAAAGTTTTCAATGTCTAAAAAAATGTAATAACTGGAGGAATGATTGTAAGAAAAGTATTTAATGGACCGTAAAATGTGGATAATTCTGTTAAGCTTTTCCTGAAATTATTGGAACGATAAGAAGGACAAACTGATTGTGATGTATGTGTTTACACAAGTTAGCGATTTTAAGGGAGATAAAGATGGTCAAATTGTAATGCAGGCTTTGTGCGTTACCCATGGGTTATGTTGTGAGGTTGTGAAATGTGTTGGTTTGGTCAATGATTCTGAGATGGAGTAATAACTAATGTAATAAATAATAATAATAATGGTAATAATAATAATAGTAATAATAATAATAATTATTATTATTATAATGTTACAACTTGATATAACCAATATAATGTGCTATACCGGTACGGATAGGTCACCGGAAAAATGACCGTCGGAGAGATTCCGGCTACCAATGTCGGGAATGGTATGGGGGTCGTAGCCGGAGAAAGAGGAGGAGTTGCAGCTATCAACGGCGGTGACGTTGGAAGAGTCGGTGGAATTGACGGGGAGAGAATCGAATATGGAGTCGGCGATTACAGCATCGTCGTTGGAGAAATCCAAGAGGTCCTCGACAATGAAGTGGTCAGGGTTATTGTTTTTGCTGGTGTCAAGGGTGAATTGTGGGAAAATGGGGGAAGAGTTGGGTGATTCCATTGTCACGAATGTAAGAAAAGGAGTTATTTTTGTTGTGTTTTGATTTTGTTTGTCTTCTTTTGAAGATTAAATTTTAAGGTTTAGGTTAGAATGGAGAAGGGGATGACGACGTGACGAAAGAAGTGAAGAAAATTAGTGAGTGAGAAAGTATAGGAGTTTGAGGAAAAAAGTGAGAGAAGTTATGGTTTTGAGTGGAGTCTCGGTGAGAGAGAAAAGGAGAGAAGAGGGTTTATTTGCGCTAGAAGGGGACAAGCCACACTTAAATTAGAGGGCTTTTTTTTTTCCTGGTTTTCCATTTTCTTTTTTAGTGAAATAAAAGCCTAAAGCATTAAGTAAATACCCTTAAATTAAGTTAAAAGAAACCAAAGGAATTTAACTTCCAACTGACTTTAATGTCCAGTTTTGTTTTACCCATTTTCTGCATGTTACCGTAAACAACAATCTTACAATCCTGTTCCCAACTTCATGCACAACCTGCACATGCATAAATAATAAACAAAAATTTAGAAAAATTATGTGAGAAATTTTATAATTAGTTTATGTATAAATAATTTTCTTAGAAATAAATTTCATTCAAATATATATAGTAAGAGAGAAACTCATTGAATTGAAAATGTGGAATAATTTTTAGTTCTTTTACTATTTTTAATTATTTTTGTAGTAAATAATAAATGTACTTAATTATTTTTTATTAAGTAATTATTATTTTAAACATGATAGGATCAAGTATATGTTTAACCGTGAAAATTTTAAATTTTACTTTATTATTACACATAAAAAAAATTCAATTATTACTAAATCGAAGCATAGATCACACTTACAACCCACTTACAACATGTATAAGATAAAATTTTGATGTCATCATCCAAATACTTATATTGCATTCACAGTTTAAGTACAGTAAATGGATGATCGAAAATCTAAGTTGAGTTAATATTTCCAAACTCATAGTACTAGCAATAATACAAGTTTAGGTGTCACTAAAAACTAAACATATTGAAGTGCATGCTTATCATTTAGATGCATTTCAATTATTTGGCCATATACTTAAGGCAGTTGCACCAACTATAGCTTAAAGTAGAAGCAACTTAGACATAAGACACTTGTTGGGAGAAAATAGAGCACAGGTATATGTGATGATGATAAGGGATGTTATATAATGAAATGATGAAGAGACGTATGCACGAAGCAATGTAATTATTTTTTCTTAATTGCTCAATAGATCAGTACATTGGTTTAGTTATGTTTGAAATCTCAATTTCGTTTCGATGTAAAATATATAAATGACTTCAAATAATTTCAAACTAGATGTATTATAAATTTATAGGCAAATAACCATAAAAAGAGCTGATTAATGTGTAAAATGCTTGAGGGAGCGATTAAACAGTCTTACAGGAGATTCTGTGCTTTATTTATTTATTTATTTGTTTTTTATTTTTGTTTTTTGCTATCATTTTAATAATTATCAATGTGTTTTTTTTAGGTTGGATCTTCCTGTAACACAAATGCTATAGTTTTAGGGAGTTAATTAATGGTAAGAGTAGTGTTAGGATTTCAAACCAGTAGTTATTAGTTTAGTTATTTAATATTAATTACTTAAATCAATAATACTTGGTTGGGGAAGCAAATTAAAAGAAAGAGAAGAGTGAAACCAACTAATATGTACGGAATTTCTCCCAAAATTAAAAACAAAAAAATCTTAATTCCATCGTCACTTTTTTACGGGAAACGTGTTCTTAAAATGTGCGTTTTCAATTTCATTCCAGTAATTTTTTTGTTTTTTATATTTCATAAAATTACTATAATATATAAATATTTTTTAAAAAAATTATTCATATTTCTTTAATAAATTCCTATATTATAATAATATATTAATACTATTAAAAGTTATATGTAATACATTTTTTATAATTAAAAAAAAAACATGTATAAAGTTTATAAATATTATAAATTAGTTATATTATTTGAAAATATTTTAAATTTATAAGTAATATTAAAAAATATATAAAATACTATAATTAATAATAGTTTAAAAATATTTAAAAATTATATGGTAATAAATAATATTATTTTAATAAACTATAGAAATAAAAAAAATATAATTAACAAGCATTTAATTGACCTAAAATAGTTATTTAACATATAATTAATTTATATTTATTGAAGTTTAATAAATTTAATTAATAATATTAAATTGTATTGAATTATTATTTTTTAGTGATAGCTTGAAACTTCCATGGTTTGTTGGGTGCAATGAAGAATGGAGGTCAAAGAGCTCTTGGCTCTTAAGAGCGTGGAGAGTGATATGTTATGTTTGAAGAAAATGAGAGAGATTAAATAGGTGTCTACCTTAATGAGAGGAGATAATGAGAATTTTGCTTACCATATGGACAACATAAATATAATATATTTGATCTTAATTTTCAAGAGTGAAGCAACTCCATTTATAATTAAGGTTTGCACAAAACTTACAAGCAAAAAAGTGAGAGATTTGAATTCAAATTATTTGGCACCTAAAACTAGTCACCCTTACCATGTGAAGATAATGTAATTCATGTGTACCTATAGGGAAGAAAATGTAATTCTTGTGAGAAAAAATCGAGAAACATATTTTATTCCAAATTCAATATAGTATAGTATAGGTACAGATTAAATGAGGATAAAAATTCAATATAGTATAGTATAGGTACATATTAAATGAGGATATATAAAAAAGGTGATTAATGTGTACAATGCTGGAGGAAACGATCAAATAGGTTTTACAGGACTTCTTGTGCTTTTATTTATTTATTTTTATTCTTTAATTTCTCGCTAACATTTTCATAATTATGAATGTTTTTTTCTAATTTTTTTTTTTTGGTCTTTCGGTATATTCTTAGGAAGTTAGTTAATTGCAAGAGTATTGTTACCAATAGTTATTAGTTTAGTTATTTAATATTAATTACTTAAATCAATAATATTTGGTTAGGGAAACCAACCAATTAAGAGAAAGAGAAGAGTGAAAATGGGACAAACCTCTCGCTGGCTGTGTTCAAAGTAAAAAGAGAGAGAATAAAATCGTACTTCCATCACTCTATTTACTCTTATGTGTTGATAAGGAAAAACTCTTAAAATGCGCGTTCTCAGTTTCATCTCAGTAATGTTTACTTTTTAATTTTTTATATTTAATAAATTTACTATAATATATAAATATTTTTTTAAAAAATTATCCAGATTTCTTTAATAAATTCCTATAATATAATAACATATTAATACTATTAAAAATTATATCTAATGCATTTTTTATAATTTAAAAAACCATGTATAAAGTTTATAAATATTATAAATTAATTATAACATTTGAAAATATTGTGAATTTATAAGTAATATTAAAAAATTATATAAAATAATATAATTAATAATAATAATGATAATAATTTATAAATATTTAAAATTATGTTAGCATAAAATTAATAAAAATAGTAAATATTAAAGTTTGTAAATTTAATAGGAAAATTTCAAAAAAGAAAGGGAAGGACGGTTCAAAAAAATAAACAATAGAAAACGCTGCATTTGTTTTGTTTTTTTGAATAATATAATAAACAAAAAAGAAAATAAATGGTAGTGTTCCTGCCGGTTGACCAGAACGTGTTTCGTGCGTAGCTATGACTCGCGTAACAAGGACACCTTCGTCTTGGTTCCAGATCTTCACCCAACACCACCATGAGTACCTGAAACAGAGAGAACAAAGGGCGCCCTCGCGGCCGTTTGCACTCCGACGATCAAGTCAGTAAGCAGAAAACACCAAACACCTCCGTATTGGAACACCGTGACTGCGATGTTCTGAAGGCGCGTTACTGTTTTGTAACTAACTTCTCTCTGGTGCTCAAATCACTCGTGCGTACAGTGTGTGCGCTAGCAAAATGATTCAAGGGTGTGAAAACGTACCTCACTAAACTTTCAAAAAACTTATATACATTGGGTTTCAGTGCTTACTGCCACGTGGCCTTTCAGACTTAAGCGCAACTCCACGTGGAAGGCCTTACGACGCTGTAACCCAACTTAGGGAAATCCCAGCGTGTAAGTCTTCCTTCTTCGAAGTGCATCTGGCGCAAGGGGTGACTATCTGGGTGCCAACTCATGCGCTCCAGCCTCTAGTCCCTCGCCCTAAGAGTGTATCTGCCTTCCTTTTGTACCATGCACATGGATTACCCCTGGGTGTGGCCCTCTCCCGAGTCGTATCTGTCCCAGGGGTTCTCCAGAGGTGGCGTGGGTACTTCACGAGTCAGGTTACTCCATGCTGGTACTGGGAATATGACCTTAAAGCCACCTTTATCTTCTCTTTATAACTATTCTGAGGTACCGGGGCCCGAGGCCTCCTCGCCCGTAGCGTGGCCTCTTAGCGTGTCGCCCCCTCCACGATCTTTCTTACCCGTGAGTATCGGGGGGTGGCACCATCGACGCCTAAGTCTGGCGACGCCCACACCTGGCGATGCCCAAAGCGGTCAACTCTGCCTCTCCTCCTTGGAGCCTTGGTGGGTCCCGCCATATGTTTGACTTTGACTTTGGTCAACGTCCGAGGACGGGTCACTACAGGTAGAATAAATTTGTTTAAAAGAAACAAATATTAATTTGGAGTGTGTAATTTAATTTAGAATATAAATTATTATTATTTTAATAATGATTTATATGGTAATAAATAATAATATTTTAATAAACTATAGAAATAAAAAAATATTATGTCTATGATAATAATAATAATTAATCATGTAAAAAATTATAAAAAATACTAAAATGATTCAAATAATGCATTTGAAGTATAAAGTAATATTTTCATAAATTATTACTTACAGTTTTAATAAACTATTTTATAATCTTTGTCGATAAAATTTTAAAATTATTAATTAAAAAAATTATTTTTAAAATAAAATAAAATTATAATTAACAAGCATTTAATTGACATAAAATAGTTATTTAACATAGTTTTTTTTATATTTATTGAAGTTTAATAAATTTAAGTATTAATATTTTTAAAAAATTATTTAAAGATATAAAACAATACCTGATGATGAAATATTTAAATGTAGAGAGATTAAAATATTTATATGAAATAAATTGAAATTTTATTTATTTGCAAGTTAAAGATATATGCAAAAGAAAAGTGGATGGAATTTTGAGAGCACAACAATATAATTAAAATAAAATAAATACACATTTACTTTAATATGGATCTTCTTATGTCGATGTGGACAAATAATTTTATTCAGTGTTGATATGCACAAATCTCTAGCTTGAATAAACAATTCAATGTTGCCTCGTGATTTTTCACGTTGTGCGCTTGGGCAAAGAGCTTTACTTTCTTTTTCCAACGCTTGATTATATGTATCACATCAACGTTAATTTTGATTCATATTGAGTTATGAACAATTTGTTGATTATAACAATTCTGACCAAATATTGGTAGTTGATTTTGTAACTTGTTTACATTCTCCTTAGTTTAGGACTTTAGTGATTCTATAAAATAGTCAATCAAAAGACCAATTGTATTGAATTATCATTCTTCAGTGATAGTTTGAAACATCTATGGATTGACTCGGTTTTTGGCTTGTTGGAGAGATTGGCAAAAGTAATGAAGAATGGAGGTCAAGGAGGAGCTGCAAAGAGCTCTTGGCTCCTAGGAGTGTCATGAAGAGTGTGGAGAGTGATAGGTTATGCCTAATCACTTGAAGAAATTGAGAGAAAGATCAAAGAAGTGTCTACCCTAAAGAGATGAGACAAGGAGAGTTTTGCTTGAAATATGTGCAGCATAACTCTAATATATTTTATCTTAATTTTTAAGAGTCAAGCACCTCCATTTATAAGTGAAGGTCCGACCAAGAATTACAAGAATAAGGGTGGGAGATTTGAATTCAAATGGTTTCAAAAGTGGCGCCTAAAATTAGTCACACTTGCCATGTGAAGGCAGTGTGATTCATGTGCACCCTCTAGGTTTGAAGACCGACCTAGGGTTTAAGGTGGGTCATAATTGAGCCCAATTAAACCCTTAATAGGTTTAGAAACCCTAATCTTAACCCTAACATAGTTAAAGGCAAATACAAACCAAAATTCTACACTACTTGACCTAATTGTGTAGGTCAAAATTATTTTATAAGAAATGAAATACTATTCTAATTTTTTTAATAATAGAACAAGATCTAGGATATGTAAGAAAGTTCCTCTGATAGTCTCTGTTGAGTTCCATTCTCCTTGGAGTCTTAAGAATTTCCTTCTGATAGTCTATGTGGAGTTCCATTCTCCTTGGATTCCTAATAATGCCCCTCTAATAGTCTTTGTCGAGTTGCATTCTCCTTGGAGTCTCTTGATCCTTGCTCTAGTAGAACTTGTGGTTGGGGGCTCTGCCAACATCCCCTCCTTCTTGAAAGGATTTGTCCTCAGATCTACAGGGTTGATCTCGAACAACAACCTTATTCCTGCTTTTGAAACTATGTATGTCCTCCATGGTCCAATGACCATTTGTTGGAGCCATCAAACAAATCAAATGAATTAGTTTCAGTAGTTGTATAAAAAGCAATTTTATTAGGTTGTCATTCCTCTCGATTTTCTATTATTTTTTACAACTTATCATAAGATTTAATTAGAGAAAAGTACATAATTTTCTTTTCCATACTTTTCCTCCCTTTCTTTTCAAGATTTTTATTACTAGACTTTTTAGACCTCATCTTTTGTTCTAGAAGAGCTAGTGATTTTTCAATATTTATCTTCTTTTTTAATCTTATTTGATCATCTAACACCTGAGAAGGTGTCAAAGGATAAAAAAGATATTTATTTTTTTATGTGGAAAGATAATCTCGTTGGTATGACCATTATGCATGGATTTCTTATCAAATTGCCATGGTCTTCCCAATAAGACATGACAAGCTTCCATAGACACTACATCACATAATATTTTATCTTTATAGCTGCCTACAAATAGCTTGACCTTCACTTGTTGGTTAACTGTTCATCAGTTAGCCACTGGAGTTTATAAGGTTTAGAATGGGGAATAACAGGAAGGTTTAAATTTTCAACCAGCCTAGTACTACAACAATTACAACATGACCCACTATCAACAATGAGAGATCAAATTTTATCAAAAAATTTAAAATGAGTATGAAAAAATTCTCTCTTTGTGATTTAGATGGATGACTAGACTGGTTGTCAAGGTTATGTTGAAACATGAGCAGTTCACCCTCACAAGGATAGGTTTTCTCACTTATTTTATTCTCAGTTTCTTCACTCTCACTTGTTGCTTCATCTTGGCTATTATAATTCTCCTTACCCCTTAAGATCATGGTCTTTCTGTTAGGGCTTTGGGATGCTATATGACCTCTACCAAGACACTTAAAACACTAAATTTCTCTAGTTCGAGTGTGTGATGTGTACTCATTTTTAGTTAGGTTTTGGAAAGGTTCTATATATGTTTCTTTTATATGCTCTCCCCCATATGGAACTCACCCTTATCATAAGGTACATAACATGAACTTTGTTTTTTATTTCCTTTTTTTCTCAAAATTTGTTGTTCAACTTTAATGCAAAGTTGAATCAAGTCATTTAAATCTTTATAAGGTAAACGTTCAACTCTGTCTTTTATCTCAACATTAAGACCACTTAAGAACCTACATATGGTGTTATTATTTTCTTCCCTAATCCCTTCCCTCGTCATATATAACTCCACATTTTGCCTATTGATGGAGTTCTCACTCTCCTTCCTTAAGTTCCTCGGTTGTTGATGGTTGACAATGGTAGAGAAGACATGGCAGCAAACGATTTCATTGAAAATGGGTAAGAATATGAATGGGTTTGGGTTTGGAGAATGGTTCTAGGAAGGTGACGTGAGGTGATTTTAGAATTGTACATTTTAATTAGTTGCTATTATTGATTTGATTTTTATCAATGCAAGGTGAGAACCCAAAGAAGATCCCCACTGGACACGAACTTAACCAAGTGGTTAAGTAAGTGTGAAAGTTCACTTCTAGAGGGCAAAAGGACAAACACAATTATATGGTGATTATGATGAAAGGGCGAAAATTAAATGAAAAAGGAAGTAAAGGAAGAATGAAGATGACCAAAAGAAAATGATACAACCCAAGTAGCTACGAAGATGACCAAGGAAGCAAAAGAGAAAGCACATGGTGAACTGTCATTTTAGCGACCAATTCATAAACCCACCAGGGATCACATGGACCTCACTAAAGGAGCTGAGCATAAACCATCACACCAACTATTCTTCCTTTTGGTCTTCTTATAAGATACAAATATGTTGTAAATAATTGGGCTCACTTTACGGGTCTAAATAGCAAACATAGGCTAGAATAAGGTGCCTTTAGCATAATAGGGGGTGTGGGTAGCATTTTAGCTTGTTCCTGGCCCTTTTGGAAGGCATTTTGACCTAGTTTCTAGAAGGACAAGCCTAGGATGCGGGTGAGGTGTTAGTGAGGTTTGAATTTCTCTTAGCATTTAGGTCTTATCTTGTGAGTATTGAGAGCCCTCAAGTGGCGGCTGTTCCTGCCGGTTGACTCGAAACGCCTTCGTACGCCTACGTCACTCTTACGTCCGGAGTCCTTGCGTTCGCATGTGCATTTCCTGTGAGGAACACCTGAAACACAAAGACAAAGGGCGCCCTAGCGGCCGTTTGCACTCTGACGCTTAAGTCAGTACTAGGGCTAGGAAACACCGAAACTGTATAATCTTGCTACTGTGTGTGTGTTTTAAGGCGCAAGAGAGTTCTCTCTTGTCAAGTTTGTTAACTTACTATTTATAGACTGAAACTAGGGTTTCATGTTTACCTGAAATGGGCCTTTCTGATGGGCGGGCCCAGCACTGTTGTTACCTTACTCTCTGGAAAACCTAGCGCGTGGGGTCCCTAACTGGAGTGCAAACTCTAACGGGATGACCACCTGGGTTCCTCCTCGTGCACCTGATCTCTGGGGTCACCCGCCTCTGGGAGTACCCTAGCTGCTCACGTGCCATGCATGCAACTCACGAATCATATCTTTCCAGTGGCTCTATACTTTGTGTCACGCCTCAATGCGTTGTCCACTCTACACGCATGGGCACTCGTGATCTAGGCTTCTCCCTTACTGATAACTGGTGTGTGATCTAAGATCCACTTCTCGTGGCCCATCTCTACTGTCTGGGTTTCCGATGTTCGACCTCTCCACACTCTCTAGTGGCAAGTCGGTGCATCCTGATGACCGATGTCTGATCACTCTTGGCTCCTTGGCGCACGTGCTTTGTGGGGTACTGACCCGCACTGCTCATGGGACCCGCTTACGTGGCACCAACATTACCAGTGGTCAGTCAACGCTCGGGGACCGGTCGGTACACAAGCCCCCCAGCCTCGTGCTGTGACTCGTTTAGTGAAGAGGCTAAGTCCTTGCCCTGGGTGACCTACGTGGCTGTGTGCGACAAGATGTAAATACGGCGCCAAAGTGACGTCTTTCTGGGGCTGTCTTATCTGTGCACACGTGTCTTGATCAACAGCTAGGGTTTAACGTCGCTTACGCTTCTTGGTTTGCTTTTAAACTCTTGAAAATGCGCGCGTCTAATTGCTTGTTACATCATTCTCTGAAACTCTTCGATCGTTTCGCCTTTTTCCTCAAGCATTCGCGCACTTCCTTCACGCATTTCTGCCTTCTCTCGCTATCGTCTGTAGGTATGAACCCTGACTCCCATTCAAACCTGTTTACTGATTTTGGTTCTGGATAACTGCCTATGTCGATTAATCTATGCATCGATCACCTTCCGTTTCTGGGTTTCTTTTGATTCAAGAAGCTCTAAACTCTAGGAGGTGCTGATTCTTGTTATCGTAATGTCGCGTTTGCACGTTCTACCTTCGCATATTCATATGCTTTACCTTTGTATTTCTCTTGAACTTTGTATGCAGGCATGGTTTTGAGCGAAGAAAAATGGGCTAGGTTAACTGATATTCTCACTTGGCTTCACAGGGTTTCCAGGGATGTAGGTACTTCTCTCTAGCACGCCCGCGCCTTTTCCGCCACCGCGTCTTCACCCGTTCCTTCCAATCCTGGGGTTTCGGTCCCTCTCACCGCCGTCCAACCGTCTCCTACCTCACTGCCTAGCAAGGGTAAAGTTGTGGTAATCGTGTTAGACGAGGATTCTGCCAAGGGGCCAATCTACAAGAAACTCAAGCCTATGCCGGTGACAGTTTCACATTCATCTTCCTCCGGTCTCTCCGTCTCGCCCCGGGGTCGCACGACCGATGTTTCTCTGCTCCCAGATCTTGGTGGGACTGGTGCTTCTACTCCTCCAGTCCTTGAACTGCCCTTTGTTCTTCAACACACCATCAAGGGCTTTCAGCAAGGGGTGACTACGAATCCGGATGAAGCTGCTGCCAGGGAGAGACTGGGTTTCAACTTCGGGGCACTTCTCGCTCAGTTCAACGCTCTACTGTCCTGGGCTAAATCTGGGGACTCTTTGCTAGCTCGCTCGTTTGCTGCCCGCGAGGCTACTTTGAGGGAGGAGTTGGTTCATCTCTTGAAACTACTCCACGCCAAGCGCCAAGAGGTTTCCATGCTGGAGGCAAGAGTCCTGTCCCTGCGGGTTCGGGTCTTTGAGCTGGAAGAGGCCGATGAGGAGTCTAAGGCAAAGATTGCGGGGCTTGAACAAAGGTCTGTCCGTCGTGAGGCACAACTGGGTCGAGTGGAGGCTGAGCTTCATCAACAAGCTAAGAGGTTTGAAGAAGCGGAGGCTGAGCTGACTAGGGATGTCTTTGATGTTTACGACGAGTGATTCAGAGACGCTATCGCCCAAGTTGCTTGCACGCACCCCGGAGTGGATATTACGCCCTTTGCTACGTCGAACCTTATGGAAAACGAGAAGATCGTTCCCAAGGTCCGCCCATGATTTGTATTTGGTTGATGTACGAACTCTTTTTCATTTGTGTGCAACCTTTACTTTTTCGAACACCTGACTATTTTACTTCTAAATCGCAAGTTGTTTTGTCGTCTTTGCGTAACTACTATGTCGTGGCGCCCGACGCCAAGACATTTCTTCTAGCATTCTGTTGCATGTTCCCCTTCATCGTGAGGAGGGGTTTTAACTATGAATTGGGTCGTTCCTCCTTGGCGTTCTTTGCAAGGGGAACAAACTCTCAATTGACCTCGGCTTCGCTCAAAGGTGCGAAGGATTTATCTGGCGAATTATTTTATTTACCTTGGCGCCTTCACTCACGAGGGGAGGTGTTCTCTAACGAACCTACCTCTCTGCTCGCAAGGCTTCTAGCGCAAGGAAAATTAATTCTTAACTAACCTCGACTTCACTCAAAGGCGAGGAGGATTTAACTGATGACTTATTAACTGACCTCAGCTTCGCTCAAGGGAGAGGAGGATTTATCTTAACTTTTAACTGACCTCAGCTTCGCTCGAGGGCGAGGGGGATTTATCTATTAACTGACCTCAGCTTCTCTCAAGGGTGAGGAGGATTTATCTTAACTTTTAACTGACCTCAGCTTCGCTTGAGGGCGAGGAGGATTTATCTTAAACTATTATTTCGTTTAACCCTGACGTTTTCACTCAAGGGGGGAGGTGTTCTCTACGAACCTACCTTTCCGCTCACGAGGCTTCTAACGCGAGGAAAACAAATGCTTAACTGACCCCAACTTCGCTCGAGGGCGAGGAGGATTTATCTGGCGAACTATTTCGTTCAACCTTGGCGCTCTCACTCGAGAGGGGAGGTGTTTTCTTGCGAACCTACCTCTCTGCCCACGAGACTTTTAACGCAAGGAAAACAAGTTCTTAACTGAATTGTACATAACTCAAGAAAATATTTCAATCGTAACTTATCTGGGGACCTCATTAAAAAACCCTTGTAAGGGAAAAAAAAGTGTCCTCTAATACCATGTACAATATTCTTACTTAACTGAAATAAGACTTGAAGTCGGCTGCATTCCATGTGTACGGAACCGAGCCCTGCTTCAACACCTCAAGCCTGCATGCTTCATCGCGAGGCTCTCCGTTCTTCTGGGAGGATCAGTCCAGACGGGAGAGACCAGTTGTGAAACTAGTGGGGCTACCTTCCTTTGTACCTGGTGTGTCTTTCCAGGCTTTTAGCATCTCTGCTTCCCCTATGTGTAGGACCTTGAAACTGACCCTGTCTTTGTTCGGGGGCCGAACCGATCGCCTAGTCGATCATCACTGGTTACCCCGGTTCTGGACTCTACGGTCTTTTCAACCGGGGCTTGCGCCGTTTGGTCGGGGATGGTGCTTAGGTTGGAGACTCTCTCTCCAATCTCTCTTTCCCCAGAGTTGCCAAACAGATCAGATTTGGTTCGGCGGGTGATTTCTGCTACGGTCCCGCTGGGTTTGGGGCGACTGACCTTGGGCAAGGGGACCCTCTCAGTATACGGTGGTCCATTAGCGACCATGGATACCCCTCGCCTTGTTTTGAGGTTGTTCTCGTAGCATCGCTTGGCCTCCTTCTGATCTGATTTGATGGTAATCACCTTTCCCGTCAGGTCCGGTAACTTTATCTTCATGTGCCTTATTGACGGCACCGCCCCTAACCTGTTTAGCGTTGGTCTACTCAACAATATATTATAAGCAGAGGAGGCGTTGACGACAAGGTACCTGATGCTCTCTGTACGTGACGCGGTGCCATCCGTGAAGGTGGTTCTCAACTCCAAGTATCCTCGCACCTCTACCTGGTCTCCTGCGAAACCGTATAGACAGCCATCATAGAGCCTTAGCATGTCGAGGGATAGTTGTAGTTTGTTGAAAGTCGTCCAGAACATTACGTCTGCCGAGCTTCCCTGATCTACCAACACACGGTGCACCTTCCTTCCTTCGGTTACCGCTGAGATCACCACTGGATCGTTGTCATGGGGGACAACGTCCTCTAGGTCGGACTTAGTAAAGACTAGGTCTAAGTCGAAGGCATCGTCGGTTCTCTGTGCTTTTACCGACATCACCGTTCGCGCGTATCTCCTTCGCTGAGAAGCGATACAGCCTCCACCCGAGAACCCTCCTGCGATGGTGTGGACTTCACTATGTACGGGGACTTCGTGCTCCGGGCCGCCCCCTGTTGCCGTCGCGTCCTTGGTCCCCTATTTTTCTCATAGATAATCTCTTAGGAGACCGTTCTTCACCAGCTCGTCTAGCTGGTGTCCCAGTGCTAAGCAATTGCGTATGGGGTGGCCGTATGCTTGGTGGAACTCACACCATTCGTTCTTGTTGGGCCCGAGCCTCTTGTCGGTCTTGGGAGGCACCTTTAGTCTCTCCGCTATGTTTGGGATAGCGATGAGGTCTTTCAGCTCTACTATGAAGGTGTGCCTTGGCGACACGTTATCTCTCCCGCGACCCCTCGCATTAGGCTTCTGATAAGGTTGCTGCTTCGCGGGGGCCTTCATCTCTATCGTCGCCTCATGCACCCTTAGGGTTTGAGGGCGACTTTTCGTGCGTGGCCGTGTGGGGACCACGCATTTGCGTTTTTCACTAACTTCTTCCTTCGCCGCAATGTGGGCCACCGCGTGACGCTTTATCTCGACGAAGGTCTTGGGGTGGTTTCTAATGAGCGACTCGCTGAAGGGTCCCGGCACAATGCCCTTCCTAAACGCGTGCACCATCATCTTTTCTTCTGTGAGGTTCAACCTCACCACTTGCACTCCAAAACGGTGGAGGAATTCCTTCAAAGACTCTCCTTGATACTGTTTTACATCAAAGAGGTCGTAGGAGACTGACGGG
>Ga0123342_1003782_pt1 | contig 23836 bp, 13 predicted proteins | sample Turbeawhitnodule_FD_89960 | JGI IMG/M metagenome (GOLD analysis project Ga0123342, IMG submission 89960) | Root nodule microbial communities of legume samples collected from Mexico - Turtle bean Mexico white nodule | ecosystem: Host-associated > Plants > Roots > Nodule | place: Mexico: Nepantla... | reverse complement strand
TACGGTTTTCCCACCAATTGGTCCTCTCTTATTATTAGAGAGAAAAAACTGGTGAAAGGCTTTACTAGTTACATTTAAAAAAAAAAAAAAAAAAAATTAAAAATAAAAAAAAAAAAAAAAAAAAAAAAAAAAACACGAGTATATCTAAAGAATTAACACGTGCTAAAAAGTTATCTCGTTTGCAAGAGATAAGGTTGTCGAAAAAGCAGAATTACACGCGGATACCTTACTTGAACTGTGTCCTCACTACAATCATAGAAAAAAAACTATTTTATAATAATAACTATTTAATAAGTTATTTAATTAAAATATAAATTAAATTATTAAGTAAAAAATTATAAAAATAGTTATTAAATGAGAGTATAAAATTTGAAGAGTGTCAAATTATTATGTCCCTTCATATAATTTAAGCATTATTTCTCAAAAAATAGTATCCTAATGCAAATTGAATAAAGCATCCAAGGCACACACAATACTCATCATGTTCCCTTTTAAGCACTATATAATAGAGGCTACTCTTTCCTAATCCATTCTCCATTCAGAAACAATGAAGGCCTCACTCTTACCATTTTCCATTCTCTTTTTTGCTTTCACCATACAACTCTTCATTGGTATTGCTGTAGCAGCACCTGAACCAGTGGTTGACACCTCAGGCCAGAAGCTGAGAACTGGTGTCAAGTACTACATTCTGCCAGTCTTCAGAGGCAGAGGTGGTGGCCTAACAGTTTCAAGCAGTGGCAACAACACATGCCCCCTCTTTGTGGTGCAAGAGAAGCCTGAAGTATTGAATGGCACCCCAGTTACTTTCACACCCTACAATGCCAAAAGTGGTGTCATCCTAACCTCAACTGATCTCAACATCAAGTCCTATGGCACAACCACCTCCTGTGACAAACCCCCAGTGTGGAAGCTCCTCAAGGTGTTAACTGGGGTGTGGTTTTTGAGCACTGGTGGTGTTGAAGGCAATCCGGGGATTGACACCATTGTCAATTGGTTTAAGATTGAGAAGGCTGAGAAAGACTATGTGATTTCTTTCTGTCCCTCAGTGTGCAAATGCCAGACTTTGTGTAGGGAACTTGGGTTATATGTTGGTGATGATGGAAACAAGCATTTGTCTCTCAGTGATAAGGTTCCATCCTTCAGGGTTATGTTCAAGAGGGCATAATAAATGGCATATGCTGTTGTTGAAGTGTAAGCAAGCACTTCTTTTGTTCACACTTTGTGAAGGAAAGAGTTAATTGGTTGGTGATCAATAATGCATAACCCCTTTATCATCTTATTTATCTTTTGTGCCTAGTTGTAAGCAAACTTAATTACATTACTCAGTTAACTTGAAAAGCAAAACTTGAAAAACAAAATAACAATCATGAATCACAAATGGTACTAAATTCTTCATTTGGTCCCTAATTGACACGGTCTTCTAAGCCATGTTGCATTTTTCACCACTTCTCACAGTGGACACAACCATGATGTATTTTTCTGTGGCATATACAAATTAGTCACCAGCTGCTGTTAATCATCGCCAAAAGATAACAGTGAAAATAATACAGAACAGGCAACACAGATAAACTTGAACATCACATTGCAAGAAATCTCATTCTCATTATAAAACTTAACTACTCAACAGAAAAATTAAACTAAGTACTTCACAAAAATAGAGTTAATATTTACTCCTTTTGGTAGTGATTGGACATGGAAATGGCTTTATTGAGATTCTTGAGAGCTTTCTCGAACCGCAAGAACCCCACAAACCAAAATTCAGAATCATCCTCTGTCACTATCTCTATGTACTTCTGTTCTACATTATTCACATTCTGGCTTTCATTGACCTCTTTTATTCTACCTATTGGGATCAAAACCTGCATATATAATAAGAAGAAAAATGACATCAGAATCCAGAAGAATGCAATAGATAAAAAAACATATACACAAGATTTTAAATTAATTTGAGTTTAAAGCTAGGTTGCATCATGTGAAAGACTACCTTGTAAGGTGCCCTGGCTAACTCTCCTGTCACAGAACTGAAGGTTATTGGCCTTTCACTGTAAAATGCAACCTTTTCGGTTGAGATAAAGAGAACTCCAGCAATAGGACCAGCAGTGGTATATAAATAACACTGAGAGGCCTTCAACAATTGCTCTTTTTCTTGCATCCCAAAAACATTCTTGAAGATGTTCCCTCTTCCTCCTTCTTGTATAATCCTTGCCCCCAAACTCAACTTCCCCTTCAGAATCTCAGACAGATTAGGACCCATTTTCACTGCAGAGTCATGCATGCAAACAGCACATGGTGAGTTAATCTAATGTTCAATAGAATTGATCACTTTTTTTATAATATGGAGTGTGATCTCTCAACTTTGAATTACCATGGTCATGAATCCTACATGTAAAACTGCTGCTTTTTCCTGTGTCATTTTCTTTACCTGCAGAAGGTACAATAGAACTCCCTTTATAGTCTGTTACATGTTTAGTCTCGTGCATCGATGTCATGAGTAAAAGTGTAAAACCAAGGAAGAAAATGGTGGTTCTTACCTTTGCTGATGAAAGAATAGCTATCAACAGAAATTTGATTTTGTGGTAAATCGTCATCAAGATGTGGAAAAGAAATGAATCTCCCCGGAGAGGTAGTAGGAAAAGACTTCATAATTGTGATTTCAGAAATTTGATATTCAAAAATGGAGTTCTTCAATATATGCTGACACAGATTGTATGAGCTACAATACAATTCTTGTTAAAAGCTGTTCAAGGGAAACTTTGTATTATAAGTTTTGTAGTGATTATTGTAATCAAAATACAATTTGGTATATAAGACAAAATCAAGTCTTGATTTTCACAGAATATGCATTGTTTCTGGGTAATAACTTGGCTGAAATTTAAGCCGAATGAGCAAGTGGATTCGAATATTTTTTCCAAGTCAAAGAAAGTTGGTATACTCAGTGGTTTTGAATTTGATTATCTATTTAATGGTTGGTTGACCTAAGCGTGGCCATCATTGACTATTCTAGAATGAACTGCTATTCTTTTATTTCGAAATTTAGAAGAAGAGAAAGCACAATTTTATCTGATTACGTACAGTATATAGAATATTTGTTATTCGATTCAACAAATGTTTTATGATTTAGGGTTTTGACTTTTGGGTTAACTAGTTGTACAAAATTATCAACGTTGTTAATTATTCGATATTTTGAGTGTTGTTAATGTTATAATAAAATTATATATTTATTTTATTTAATGTATTTTATACACCGTATTTAATGAGTATAATCATTAATATGGAATTATCTTATTTATTTTTAGTTAATTGACCGACCTGATTATAAATGTTAATTTTAGTTAGGTTGATATTTCTATAAATTTTGTTTTGAGTTGGATTTTGAAACAAGTCAGAAAGAGAGTATAAGTGTTTAATATTATTATTATTATATAATTATTTATTTTTCAACTTTGAACATTAATATTAACTAAATAAATGAGTGAATTTTAACAATCCATTTTTGTATGTAACATTAAAATTTTAAAGATTACATGATTTTATAATTAATCTTAATCAGGAAAATAATAATAATTAACAATTTAGAGGTTTACATTATGCATTGTTGGTATAAAAAAATATGCATTTAATAAAACATAAATTGTGGTAAGTATAATTTATAAAATAATTAAGGGAAAACGTGATATTTGTTTTATACTTTTCTTTGTCTAACCTAATTTTAATCTCTTATAGTTTCAAATTCATGAATTGGGTTCTCAAATTTTGGAAAATATGTCTATTTAGTCTCTCCTTCAATTTTGTAGTTATAAAAAAACCATCACTGCATTTTGAACTTAAGCAAGATTTATTCTACAAAGTTTGAAAGCTAATTCGTCAATTTAGAATTATTATAAATTAAAATCAAGTTTGACAAGAAAAGCACAAAAAATATATTTCTCTCAATAATTACTATAAAAGTCAATAAAATAACTTAACACCACCATCGATTAAAAAATTTATCCTCAATTAGTAATTTGTGATATTAAAAATATAAATTTATTTATTAAAGATCTTACTTTACTAAAAGTAAAATAAATTTATAATATATAAATAAAAACGAATCTCATCTTACTGATTTTATAAGTTTAATTTCATAAGATTGAGTTATATTATGATAAAATAAAATAAATTTACAAAATCGGTTATAAAAGAATATTTAGAAAAATATTTTTCAATTATTATATTTCAAAAATTGGACTAGAAATAGATTCATTTAATCAATAATCTGTCTGATTATGTAATATTGGACATATAAGAATCAGTTTGTATAAAATCAGTATTTAATGATATTTTATATTATTACTGATTCTCCACTTTTTTATATTATTAAAAAAAATCAATCAAAAAAATCAATTTTTATAAAAGAAAACAAGAGACTTCTCGGTTTTGGGTAAGTAACCCCATATTTGGGCCCAACAAGAAGCCCAATCATTCCCTATAAATTCGTAGACTCGGCTTCTCCAATGTTTTCATTGTGCATCAGCTCCGAAGCGAAACCTAAAGCCTAGAACCTTCTTCTTTCACAGTCTGCCGGAATCACCGATGGATCCTCAGCCTGAGCCGGTCAGCTACATCTGCGGAGGTTTCTTCCCTAATCTCGTCTCACTTTGACCTAAATGCGTTTTTCGGTTTTTCTTTTCTGCAAATATAAATGTGTGTTTAGGGTTTTGATGATGAATTGTGATTTTACTTGTGTATATGCTTCAGATTGTGGCATGGAGAATACGCTGAAGCCTGGTGACGTTATACAGTGCCGCGAGTGCGGTTACCGTATTCTTTACAAGAAGCGCACTCGTCGCAGTAAGTTTCAATTTCATTGACGCGCTATTCTATATACATTCTGTGTCGATCGTGGTTGCTGACTTATCTTCTGTTTTCTTCACTTATGTTTATTAATTCAAATAATAGAAGTAATGAGTAATTATTATTGACGTTGGAAATTCTCTCTCCTTAGGTGTGTCTTCTTTATAATGCGTTCGTGAGTTTGTTAGAGAAGAGTGTTAGTTTAAAACAAGTCTCTGTTTCTAGTTTTTCGATTCAGTCCTGTGTAACAGTGTAGACTAAGGCCTTTTTGAAAACTGTATTTGTTTTTTTTTTTTTTAAACTTGTATGCAGCAGAGCACATTTAGAAGTGTTTGTAATTGAGCATGATTTTTTTTATAAGCTTTTTCTTGAGCACTTGAATAGAGCATTTGAAGGAAAAAAAAAAAAGACGATGCGAAAGCATGTGTTACATTAGCAGATTTTTATGAGTTTCTAAACTAGAACACTTGTTCTGTAAATATTTTTTAGAACTAAACTGATTTTGTATGAGAAATTGATTGTTGTCTGGTGTAGACTATTTTTAAAAGCTTATTTTAAAATAAAAAATGAGAAGCTATTAAATAGACCCTGAGTTTTTTCTCTTCTCTTCGGTATTGCATGGTGAGCTTGATTACTGGTAGAAGACCTAGACAGACAATTCATTTACTAGTTGCTGTAGGCTATTCAATTATACATTTATGGGTTTTCATGATTTTGCATATTATGCTAATGTGTGTGTGTGTGATATAGGCTACGCATTTTTTTGGAGTCATACAGAAAACAGACTATTAATATGATTGGTTCAATTTTAGCCTTCTATAAATTTGTAATATTTTTGGTGTGCAAGTCATCTCTATAAAATTTAAATTTTATAAACCACAATAATATTGATAGTTTAAGTATGAATCAAATGTTTTAAATGTTGGGACATGAAAACATCGTTTCTCAATGTCCCACTATAAGCACCATGATTTTGTTGGAAGGTGGTTAAGATCAAAGTGAACATTGTTTAGTGTTTAGGCTTGTTTAGTTTGAAGCATCATGAGAATGATTTGTTTAGGGTTTAGACTCAAGTTTGGGCAATTCCATTGGAAGAGCTACTTGTACTTGGCATATAAATATAGATAACATAACTAATATAAACTATGCACAGTTTAGCTGCATGACTTATACGTACCATACTTATAATATATTGTTTTAATGCAGTTGTCCAATACGAGGCCCGCTGAAGAAAACTGCTGTGGCATTGGCAAGTGATTTCCATGGAGAAAATGTTCTGCATATGTGCCATGTGTTTTATTTGTTGTGATATTGAAGAACTACTTACAGGACAATGATGATTAAGAGTAAATCTACAGTTTGCATTTGGATGATGCTTTTAGAAAAGGATAAAAAAACTTTTAAATGTGAATAATTATTACCATTTTTGTCATTAGTTTGCAATTTAAGTTTCAATTGTAGAGTTTGGTGCTCAAAGTAGAAAAACTGTGACTGTTGTTAGGTTTTGTTAGTCGTCTCATATCCTTGTTTATGCTTTGCTGTAAAACAAAATGAACAGTTTTTATTTTATTATTTTTATCGATATTTCTTACTTTTTTAATAAAATAGTAAGATGGCTACTGCATAAAAAAAGTTTATGTATTTAAATTCTTTATTTATTTTATGCGTTTTGGGGTTGTTTTTCAAAGCAGGTAAATTTTAAATTTTAGTTAATTAAATCATTTGTTGGGCTTTCTTGATTATAACAACGAAATTTTAGTTTCTTAAAATTTGCTTTTTGTTTAAAAATATATTTATAATCTAATGGTTCATAAAAATAAAGCTAATGATACAATGAATGCCGAGTTTAATCCTTATATTAGTCCATAAATGGTTAATTTGGCTTTTCTATTTGTCGATCACGGGTATAACATTACATAATGACCATATTATGCAGTTTGGTCCAATTTTTTACCTAAATTAGCTAATGAATTGCATCCATCAAATTTCTTTTTTCACCCCGTCAATTAGGTGAAATCACTAAATATTTTATCTAATTTGTTCGCTGGAAAGCTATTTCCAGAATACACGAAAAATTTATTCTGGAAAAAAATCTTTATTGTGGAAATTGTGTTTTAGGAATTCTAGTTTGGAAAATTTCTTCTAAAAGTTCTATATTCCATAAAATATTTTTCAATGTTCCAGAAAACGTTCTCTAAAATATGAACTTTGGAAATTTTGTTCTAGAAAACGTTTTCTCAAATATATTTCATGAATTCTGTAAGTATGTTTTAGAAAAAAAAATTTCAAAATATTATCCAAAAGTCATTTTAAAAAAAAGGTAAACAATTTGTTTTTGAAATTAATGGGTTGCACGAAGAAATACGATGGGTGCAGGAAGAATGAGCCATTATGAGATGGACTATATATATACTTGTGGATTAAGACATTTTCTTCTTGCATCCCATAATTTCTAACGGCACCTTTTTAATTTTTAAAATAACTATTTTACTTCTTTTTAAATGTGACTTTCTGATTACCTGTTTCATAAATCTTTTGTAACAAGTTTTACAGAATATGATCAAAAATTCTGAAACAAGATTTTGAGGATAATATAGAGTGTAGTTAATAATACACATTTTGAGGAATAGAAAGTCCAAGCCATTGATTAATTTTGTGGTTGGAGGGAGGTGGAAGAAATCAGTGAGAGAAGATTTAAATCCATGGATTTTATTATATTCTGAATAATGTACCAAAATAGTGATATATCACACAATTCTTACCAATTTACTAAAAAGTAAATACATTTTTGCTTTTTGGAGGAGTCCACATAAATAGTAAAATAGATGGAGCCGTTCAATTAATTCCTCACTTTTTCTCACTTTCATCACCCTTTTCCCTCAATACAAACTTTTTCATTACACAACCTATTATAACTTTTCTTTTTCTTTTAATATTTTTCTCGTCAAATATCATGTTTCTAATAATATATATTAATGGAATTTTTATTTGATAAATTTAATATAATTTATATCTTATAACAAATTCAGAAGTTTCATTGATGCCACTAAAAATACAACTTACACCTTCGTAATAAAAGCATATGGAACAACGTTACTGACATTTCCTGAATACATAATTAAACCTATATTTTATATATTAAAAAACCACACATTTGTAGAATAATTACTTTACATGTTTTTTATAATTTTAAAATTAAAAAATCACATTTATATTAAAAAAACAATAAAAACATGGGCATTAAAAAAAAAGAAAAAAAATGTTTTTATGTTATACTTTGAAATCGATGAATTAGTGCTAGAAATTTAAAAATACGCGAATTTAATTATTCTTTCAACTTTTTATAATGAAATATTTCACTAAATGGTATGTTTAGTTAAAAAAAAATGCATAAAATCACGTTCTTTTAAAATTTATGTGACCGATTCATAAGAAATCAAAATTAATAAAAGAAATAGTAAAAATATATTTTGAAAACAATTAACATTGATCATAGGATTTTAACCTATTCAAATAAATTTTATAAAGAAGAGTGTGATACAAATTTAGTTTGAATGTTCAATACTAATTAAAAACAATAAAATTTTGATAGTCAAAGATTTCACATTAATTAAAAAATATAATATTTTATAATATATAAATAACTACAAATCTTACAAATCTCACTTTATGAGTAAGTTTTATAAAATTAAATTAAACATAAAATATATTTTTTAATATGATATAATAAAAAAATATAAATATTATTTTATAAATCAATTATTTATTAAGTATCTATTATCGGATCTTATCGATCAATTCTTAAATATACAACCAGAATAACTAATATCTCATAAAATGGTGTAAATTTTACCTTATCAACAAAATTTCAAACTTAAAGTCGAACAAAAATAAAATTTGTAATAATCAATAAAAATGATGGATGCGCATCTTAAGTTTTGGGATAAGAATATCTCTCTGGCAAAATAATTATTTAATGTCATTATTTTTAAAAATGTCTCTAAATGGCACACTATCTTTAATCATGATTACAAATATAATTAAAAAACTAGTTTATAGTTTATAAAGTGAAAAGGATTGAATAAACTTAACAACATTATTAATCTACATAAATTTTTTTTTAAAATTTAAGTCTGATTTTTATGGAGAAAAGCAACAAGAATAGAAGAATATTCGGTATCTATGATCAAATATTATATTGTTTTTCTGGGAATTAAATACAAAAAAGTGAATAAAGAAAATATTTGATGAATGATGGTCCCAGTGTGGATTATGGGAACATCAACTTGGAGAAAAGGTGAAAGTCTGAGCAATGCAGAGTTTTGGACCACTCACCAACTAAACCAGATCACATTAAAGATACCCTTTTTATGTTACCTCTTTTTTTTTTTCTTTTTTTTTATCATAAAGCAACATGTGAAGATACCCCCCATAATATTATTATTATATTTCATCTTTGAAAAATATTTTATAATAAAAAATATTACTTTGATAATTACATGTATAATATGAAAAGACACTGAAAAGCATCCATTTACAACTATGGTAGAAAATCTAATTTAAAAATTATTTTATTTTAATAAAAAAATATTTCTTTTTTATTTAAAATCTGATGTAGATTGTCAACCTATTAACATTTTTTTTTCGTACCCTTCCCATAAATGTTTCAACCTCAAGTTGGTTCGCTTTGGAGGTCGATGCTTTATCACGGTTTTGTCTTGAAAAAGAGTTTTTTGGGTGTCAATGTTCCGACCTCAAGTCCAAGAGATAGCATAGTTAGGGTCAATCACCGCATTCGAGGTATTGTCCGCTTTGGAGGTCGGTGTTCCGTCACGATTTTGTCCTTAAAAGACGTTTTGATGGGTTGAGGAAGGAGAGAGTATATCACTACAAGAAAATCATGAAATAGAAACCAATTTTTAGAGACAAAATATAATTAGTTGCTATAGTGATTAAATTAGAAACTAAAAAAAATTTAGTTTCTAAATTAGTTTCTATTATTGTTAAATGGTTTCTAAATTGATATCTAATTAATAACCAAAGTTTTTGCTACCAAATTTAGAAACTAGATAATTGTTAGTTAAAACCTTGGTAGCTAATTAGATATCAATTTAAAAATCATTTAACAATAATAGAAACTAATTTAGAAACCAATTTTTTTTATTTTTAAAATGATCTCTAATTTAGTTACTATATCAACTAATTATTTTTTTTTTTTAAAATTTGTTTCTATTTCATATTTTTCTTGTAGTGTATAAATTGTCCGTGACCTCGATATGAAACTATATTGACATACGAGAACACATTTTTTTTTTTTTTAATGGTTGATAAGATGATATTTTATTCGAATATATTTTCAAATTTGATTAATGTATGATTTATTTTTTTTAGATTGAGTTGTATTTAGAGTTGGCAGATATTAATATTTTATAACTAAACCAATAATTGATAAAAAGAATAATTCATAATTTCTTTACAATAAAGTTGATGTTAAAAGAACAGATATTTATCAACCAGTACATTTTATAAGTATAACAGTTATGCTTTGGATTAACCGTGAAAATATATTACTAATTAGTAATTTTATTCCATCACAAACTAATGAAAACTTAAGTTTAATCATTATTAGGATTGGTTTTGACATTTTTGTAGGTTCATAAAAAAAAATAAGGAGTCTTCTTTGCATAAATAATATATATAAATTTATATATGGATTTTGTCAAATATATGTATCAAAATACAGTAATTAATGAGTCATTCCAATTAAAATTTAAAAATATATATACATTGTGGTTGTCATAATCTTTTTCAACTTTTTTCTTGTAGTTTCAGATTGTTATTGTCCACATTCATGTCTTAGAAGAACTATATAATATAAAATAAAAATGAATAGCATTAGCCAATTGGTCGAAGTGTGTGTCTCATTTTTTACGAAAAATGATTTTTTTTTCCATCTTAGATATTTTCAAACTACCATTAACAAGGATTAGGATAGATTTGGATAATTTTTTTAAATATTTATTGGAAAAAAATAAAATTATGTGAATTAAAATTATTTTGTTATGTATAAATCAATGTTACTTTTTTTAATCTCTTAATTTCTTTTATGAAAATAAGCAATTGTATTCTCGTACTGTTACTACAAAACTTCAAGAATATGGGTTGAAAACAAAGGAATAAAAAAAAAGTTCAATTATATATTTTTAAACTTATTATTATTTTGTAGAAGAAATTCACCATTGAATAATGATAACTAAGCCTAAAATGTTTTAATTTGAAAAAGAATGATAATCTATTGAAACTGAATTCCTTCAATAATTTCTTTGTTAGGTAGTTGTTTCATTTGTTGCCAAATAATTGTAACATATAATAATACTATATTTATATAATAAAATTATAATTAATATTGTTTATCAAACTTAAAACCAACATTATATTTTTATAATTTCCCTAAACATTGACATTCGAGACATAATTAAACACACTTCCAACTTTAACATTCACCATTACACTTAATATGAATAAAATAATTATAATTATATAACTTAATCCATGCGAATTTTAAAACTTTTAGATTTATAAATACCAAAAAACTAGTATCTCTTAAAATTGGTAATTCATCTCTAATCAATATTATTCTTTTTTAGGAGGAGTTGAGACAAGTTACTCGTTGAACAATTAATTTATTTTCTTCTATCGTATTTTTTTTTTCTTCTCAATGTTAGGTTTTGACTCTCGGCACCTACAAAAGTTTTTTTAACTTTCAAATGAGTATTTAGTACTCAGGTGTAATTAATGTTGTAATAATAACATATAGCGTATGTTGGGTTTGAATTAAAGGGTATGTCACAATTAGCTTTCGAATTACCTAATTTTCGTACAATTTAATTATTATTAATACACACTTTAACTAATAAGTTCAAATTCAGATTGTTCGACCTATACGAATATAAGGGACCATTCGTCCCCTAACTTTAGAGATATAATAATAATCAATTTAGTTATCAAATCATTCTATTTAATAATTTAGTTATCAAATCAATTTAGATATAATAAAAAATTAGTGATGAATGTAATAAGTGACAAAATTAGTGATTTTCGGTAACTAATATTAATTAGTCAACTAATGAATGAAATCAATATGAAATTACTTAGCTAATTCCCTTTAGAAACTGATTATAAAATAAAGAACAAATTTAGTAATTCACTATAAGAAAATCATGAAATAGAAACTAATTTTAAAAACAAAAAATAATTAGTTGCTATAGTGACTAAATTAGAGACCATTTTAGAGACTATTTTTTTTTTCTAAATTAATTTTTATTATTGTTAAATGGTTTCTAAATTGGTATCTAATTAGCAACCAAAGTTTTTGCTACCAAATTTAGAATCTAAATAATTGGTAGTTAAAATATTGGTAGCTAAAAAAATAAATATATATATATATATATATTTATTTCTATTGTTAAAATTCATTAAAAATAAAACTAGTTTATAAACATTTACAAAATTATGAAGTATAAACAATAATTAGGAAGTTTGCGAGTAAACATAGAAAACTCATAAAAATGTAACATGTAGATAAATATAAAAAATGTTTAACTTCATATTTCAAAAGATTGAAAAAAAAAATCATTAATCAAGAGTTGCAACATTTTGTTGTTAAGTTATATTCATTTTTTAATTATTTAATATTCTATCACGAATATTATCTCTCTCAGTTTCAATATCTTGTAAAAAGAAATAATTGTTCAGTTTTTTTTCTCATGACATGGACAAATGATGAACATGGTCCCATAGGAGTTATGAGGAAAAACAATTGTAATAAATGATATTTGGGAGGCTTCTTTCCTTTCCATGCACACATACATTCTACTTGTAAATATCAAAATAAAAAATTGTATATTTATTAAATAGGAAAAAACATAAAATACATCACTTTTCAACAAATTAATCTATCATTTATGAATTATATTAACTTGCGTTTATTTTTTATTCATCCATTTTATGTCTTTTTTTCTCTTAACGTGTATGATAAACAACTTTGATGAGTTATGAGGTTTTTCAACTTTGTCTAAAAAAAGATGATAAAAGTAAAAAAATTAAAAATCATTATTAAAAAATTATTAAATAAAAAATAATTTTAAAGACAAAAAATAATCAGAGGTGATATTGGCTACATTAAATATTATTTTAAAAAATAAAAAATTATTGATATTTAAATTAATTTTTATGAGTTTGAGTTCGTTTCTTTAGAAGACATGCGGTGAGTCCTCGGGATGGGTTCCTTGAAGCTATCTATGGGTTTCTTGAGACTTTTTGCCTAGACAAAAGATTTTGTTCCAACTACCATGAAGAGTACAAAAACTCAGACCTGGGTTAGAATCTATAGTTTGCCTTTGGAGTATTGGAGGCCACATGTGATTTTTTCAATCATAAAATGTCTTGGTACTCCTTTGGTCTTGGATGAGAATACTATGAGAAAGAAAAGGGGTATGTTTGTTAGAGTGCTGGTGGATATTGATATGTTGTCTCCTCTTCCGGATCATCTCTGGGTTTGTAGCTGGTGTGGAATATGAATGACTCCCTCCTTTTTGTTCTCACTGTAAGGTGATAGGCCATGAGCTTGCTCAGTGTCGAGTGATTCATGATCAGGGTCGTGCTCCTGGGCCTCAACATAAATCTTCTCAAAAGATAATTTCTGATGAACGAGATCAAGGGAGGACTGAGGTCCCAAAACAACGTAAAGAGTATCGTAAAAAAGATCTGCAGCTGAAGCACGTGGAAGGTTACACTGATAAATTGACCATTAATGCTTCTGGCGGAGCTAAAGCAGGGTCACTCTTGGGTCATACTGCTCCTGATAAACCAGGTGGAGTGGAGGATGATTTTGCTGATATGCCTTCTCTTGAAGATGTCTCGGATCATGAATCCAGGCAGGGATTGCCCACTCACACTTCGGATTTCCTAGAAATGGGGACGCTAAGGAATTCACCTGCTGTTATGCAAGCCAAGGGCTCCGAGTCTCATGCTCCTTTTGATGCTCATCATGTGGAGGTCTTGACTCATGTGGTGGTATCACCTCAGTTGTGTCTCATCTCTACTCAGCGGGTTAAATCACCTGTTCATACTACAACTCTAACCAATACTCCAATTGATGGTCATCATGAGGAGGTCTCTACTATTGTTCCTGTACCATCCCCGTCGTTGGTGCTAAAAAATCACTTCTCCTCTCTTAATGGTTTAGACACTACAGATGTGGGAGGTGATCCTTATATTGGTACGTCTACTGCCATTGTTGAACCTCAGAAGGCTAAATCTTCTGCGGATATTAAAGCACTATAGTTGGTCCTGCAAAATCACTTTTCCTCTCTTAATGGTTTGGAAAATACAAATGTTCTTTCAAAATTTTGGGTTGGTCCCAACGAGATGGAGGAGGATGACAGTGATACTGGGGATGAAATAGTTTGCACTAAAAGAAAACCAGGGAGACCACCTAAGAAGAATGGTAAATCCAAAAAAATTGCTAAGGCAGTTCTCTCCACAACGTCGCAATAAAAGTCTCTTCATTTTTTTGGAATGTTAGAGGATTGGGAAACTACAAAACTGTGGAGATGTTGATTAGTTTACTCAAACTACATAAACCTCTTCTGGTTTTTCTTGTTGAACCTATGGTGTCGTACACTGATGCTTTTGAAGTCATTCTCAAATCTGTTAATATGCATTTGGTGGCTACGTCTCCTATTGTTAATAAATCTGCTAAGCTTTGGTGTTTGTCGGTTCCTAATTTGGTCCAAAATTTCTTGGTAAATGAACAATTTATTTCTGTAACTTGTCATTTGCATGATAAATGTTTTAGTTTTGCTAGTGTTTATGGTGCTACCACATACGTGGCTAGACGGGTTTTGTGGAGGGATCTTAGTTCCTTCATAGGGTCTTGGTGTATCATGGGAGATTTTAATGTTGTGCTCTCGGCGGATGACTGTAAAGGAGGGGTGGCTCCTAAGCAAGTTTCTTGCAATGAATTCCTTGATTGGATTAATACTAATGATCTTTCTTGTATGCCTTTTACTGGAACTTGCTATACTTGGTGTAATGGAAGGAGAAGGCCCCATAGAATTCATAGAAGATTGGATAGGGCGTTATGTAACGGAGTGTGTTTGGATGAATGGGATTCTTGTACTTATCAGGTTCTTGTTAAAAATTGTTCTGATCATTCCCCTATTCTTACTAGTCTTGCTAGTAATTCTTTGAGGAAGGTTAGCAATTTTCGTTTCTTTTCTATGTGGCTTCAAGACGTTTCATGTATGAAGCTTATTCATGATTCTTGGGCTAATAAGGTTGTTGGTTGTCCTATGTTTATTTGTTACTCATATTTTTCGTGAAGGAAATGCATGTGCTGATAAGTTGACTAATTTAGGATTTTTTCATAGAGAAAATCTTTTCTTTGATATAATAGGCTTCCAGCTTGTCTGTTCTTAGAATTCTTTATGAATAGGTATAGTCTACCTATGTATCGTTTTTTATAACATATGGGTTTTGGTCTAGTCCCCCCGTATTTTTGTATTTTCTTTCTTTTTTCTTTTGTTTAATAATACTTTTTTCATGTGATGGCAAATGATTGTTGTTACTTGAGATGTCAGCCTAGCTGAGATCTTAAGTTGCATAGTGATGCCTAACATGAAAACTTTTATTTAAAAAAAAATAATTTTTATTATTGATGAATAGTTTCTAAATTGATATTTAATTATATACGAATTATTTGGATTCTAAATTTGTAATTAATTAGATACTAATTTAGAAATTATTTATTAATAATATAAACTAATTTAGATACCAATAATTTTTGTAGTATCTAAAATAATATCTAATTTAGTTAATAATTATTTTTTATCTCTAAAATTGATTTCTATTTAATAATCTTCTTATAGTGAATGACAATATCTATGAGATAAACAATTCTCAACTTATCATTGTGCTTAATAGAAAAAAAAATGTTAAATAATAAATACAATCCCATGTTTATATTTACTTTTGAATTTTACTAATGCACAAAGTCTTACAACAACATACATATATATATTTTTCCTAAATATGAGAGATTTAAAAAAAATAAGAAACACTTTTAACAATACCTCAAGGTCAATAATACGAAAAACTATGAAAAATGACCTAATGTAATGTATTATTTCTACACCCAAATGTAGAAAGATCTCCATAATTCATATATAGCTAAGTTGGCTTCAAAATTTCAATGTAAAAGTAAGATGTGTAAAAGTTTCAACATTGAAAAAAAATTCAATGCAACCAATAATAAAACATAGTATATAGTTTAGTACAAAAACACAACCATCTCAACCACCTCAAAAACATTAAACTTAAACTTAAAACATTAACATTAAACCAAAGTAGTTAATTATGGATAGTAGAGGAGAGTAGTCACCCCAAAAATATTACAACAAGATAGCAAAATGTTGTTATCTTCGTCCTTAACGAAAAGAACTAAACCTCATAATTATTCTTACATTACTAAACAACACTAACACCAAATCTTGCATCAATGGTGATAAACAACACATTAAATAAGTAGTATTGTGGTCAATAATAATCATAAAAATGGACATAAAATAATATTTGAATAATTAAGTTTAAGTTGCATAGTGATGCCTAATATGAAAGCTTTTATTTAAAAAAGCAGTATTGTGTCAAATTATTATGAATTAAAAACTGGGTTTAAATGGATTAAAAACTTATGCTCTATCCCCTTTTCCATGAAGACAAGTGTGGATCTATCAAAATAATTTTTAAGCATCATAATTTAGCAATATAAGACTAATTTAAAATGTTAAATTTAATACTACAAACCAAACACAAATAAGGTAGAACTTACAATAGATATAATTCATTAATTATAAGTAATTGATATCCAGTTACATTATGTTTAGGTTATTGGTTGTATGCTACCACGATTAGTTTCATTGTTATTTCTGTGGTAACTGATATGGAAATTATCACATTGATCAATAAAGTAATCAAGACAAATCTAATTAAATGTTGGTAACTTGCAATATGAAAACAACAATTGAAATTTACAATGTGAACTTATTGATGAAATTTATGGGAATGAACGAAATAGAGATAATAAATGAAGTTACACATTACAATCTAAAATAAAATATATTATTGAGAAACATATTTTAATTTAAAAACCAATCATTTTATAATAGTTCATAGTGTTTTTTAATGCCTTCATGTACTTGAGATTTCAACTTACAAACTTAGAGAAAAAAATTAATAATAATATTTTTTTATTAAATCTTGAAAGAGATGACATTACATTAATAGAGCAATATTAATCTTTAAATATAAGTTTTAGTGATAGTTTCTTTGTTAATGATGGCTTCTCACCCATTGATGCTCCAACATTATTAATCTCTGAATCAAATTCAAAAAAGAAAAATAAGATGTACAAACTTAACATTTGTTATACATAATAACCCTAAGTTGACTGCTTGTGGGACAACATCTCTAATTGAAGGTTTTTATACTCAACTCCATATTAATCTTGTATAACATGTAACAAGTTCTCTAATATATTCACAAAACATTGTTCACTATAAAAGTTCTCTTTGGCTTCAAACTTTATTGGGTGCTTCATTTATTTTTTTAAGATTTATTATTATTACTAGTCATTTGGTTGTTGCCTAGTAAAATCTAAAATAAGCTTTATATTATAAACTACATAAAATGAATAAATTTATTTTTTTAGAGTATTGATAAGTTATAAACCTATTGTTATAGTAAGGTGTCATTCACAATAGCTTGAATATATAATTCAATTACTATAAAAAACATCATTGAGCTCTTTTAATTTGAATTTATTTTTTTAGAGTATTGATAAGTTATAAACCTATTGTTATAGTAAGGTGTCATTCACAATAGCTTGAATATATAATTCAATTACTATAAAAAACATCATTGAGCTCTTTTAATTTGGAATAACAAATTATTAGTGAAACATCTTCTACACATAATGCCTTAGAACATAAGTTGTAAACTTAGGTTTCCTTTTTTCTTTTCTTTTTTTTCTTTTTATTGAAGTCATAACTTTATTTTTCATTAGATTTTATCAACATATTTAACCACCTAATCTCAGAAGTTGAATACTTATCTGAAAAATAAATTCCCAAATCATGAACACAACAAACTTCACTTCTTCAAAAACTTATTTTTTATATTGATTTAGACAATGACACAACAAGTCTTTATGATGATATAATCGAATTTCAATTTGTACACAAATGAATAAAGAAAGTGATTTTTTTTTGAAAGGAATATATTTTGATTCCTATAAATTATAGTTAAAAGCTCAAGACATTTTTTGTTATCTACCATTTCTATTTTAGTGTTTACAAGCACAATATACATGTGCATGAGAAAAAGTCTCACAATCAACATTTGTTATAAAAGTGTTCCCACTTGAGGGAGTTACAAATTTGGTGTCAAGTTGTTGAATGAAAAAAGGTATATGGACTTGACCTAGATTCAAGAAAAAGCAATTGATAGACACTCTTATCATTATTATATTACATCAAATACTTACATACGAATATTTCTGTGTGTAATTATATACAGATTTTTTTCATATGTAATTACATATTGATCTTTTTTGTATGTACATACAAATTTGCAATATTTGTATATAACATTTACCTACAAGAGTTTTACATACAAATTTTATCTATTACATACGAATTTTGACTGTATGTAATACCAAATTTTCTTCTTGTAGTAAGAAGATGAGAGATTGAAGAATTGAAGTGAATGGAGAGTTGTTGAAATTAAGAGGAATGATCTCTGTTTGTTTCTGTGGATGTATTGTTCACAAGCAAAAATGTGAGGGTATATCAGTTATTTGGATTTATGGTTTTGTGAAAAAGAGAAAGAGAGACTATAAGTGTGAACAATAAAAATATCTTCTCCCTTGAAATAAAAAAAAACAAAAGAAAAGTCAGTATTGAGTTTTTCCCAAGTTTGCCCTTTTTCATTAATAAAAACTACACTTCATTACAAATATTAGTTATTAACTAACACAGATATTTTAACAAAATGAAATAGTAATAATTAATAATAAAATAAATTTTAACACAGAAATATATAACTATTTATAATAAACAAATTATATAATAATAATTATTATTAAAAATATAATAATACTATTTACATTTAATACAAAAGGATTTTATAATTAGAATTTGTAAATTTATGAATATTTAAATTATTTATTTCTATATAATCATTTATAATTTTTACATATATTCCAATTTTAATTGTAAATTATTTTTCGTTAAGTAACTCATATTTGATTATTCTATTTTTTTAAGACAATGGTAAATTTGTAATCTTACATTTTACATCTTTAAAAAATAAATATACTCTCACAACCATCATATCACTTACAAATTTTAGTAAACTTTCTTTACACATTCACTCTAACATATCATAATTCAAACACACTCACTTTCTTTACACTTTCCTCTCAAATCCTCACACATTCACTCCCTCAAATCCTCACACTCTCGCCCCTCAATCCAAACACAACTTTAATGTAGCAATTTTTAGAAAAGATAAACTTTGTTCCATCATGAGTGTGACTTTTTTATAATTCCAAACAAAATGAGCTCATGAATTAGACTTAAAAAGACATTTTATGTAGTTATATAATACTTGTTTTGGATAGATTTTGATACTTTAATGTAGTTATCTTCATAACTCTTAATGTGTTGTTATTTTAACACTGTATTTTAATGTATTATAATACTTATGAGGATCATACTATGATATATTAATTTTGATTCTTTGCTTGGATTTTGATACTTATGTGGATGATTTTTTTTAAAAAAATTATTCATTACCATTTTTTGTCTACCATGTACCCTTTTTGTAATTAAAAAGTATTTGCAAGAAAATTAAAATCAACGACTAATTTGGATCGAAAGACTTAAACAAAGGCTAATGAAACCATAAGAACAAATTCATCACCAACATCAATTTATCATCGATTTGGTATTGAATTATTTACAAATATTTAAATTATCCACCAAATCCTTCAGTAACATTAATCAATTGTTAAATCTCAATTAGGTGAATAATTTTTTCACAACTAACACCTTGAATGAGTAGTTGACTAACACCTTTAGTTAGTCATTGATTCGGTTAGTGTTTTTAAATTGTTGTTAAATTCGTTATTATTTTCCTCATTAAAAAATTTGTTCAGTTAATCGTTGATTCGGTTATTAACTTCCAAACACTAAATTATTACAAATTTGTAGTCATTGAATAGGTCATAGATTTAAAATAACTAAAGTGGTAGCAGAATTTTAGTCACCAAAAGTTGGTATAAGAACATTTTAGTCTCTAATTTAATTATTGATTTTTAAGTTTACGACCAAATCTTTTATCACTATTTAATTTCGTTGATGTAATAAATGGACCCAAAATATATAAAAGTTCATAAGGGAGAAAAAAGTGGATAAAAGTTCAAAGTGATATAGGCTTGTCTTTCATATTATGATTTAGATACTTATTTAACAATTATTTATCAATAATTATTTTAGTTTTTAAGATATAATTTAATTTAATTAATATTTTTTAAAATTAATTTTTATTTAATAATTTTTTTAATTAATAATTGAATAAACAAATTTGTTGTTATTGCTCATCATGGGATGAATATTTTTGTAAAATAAATAGTTAAAATCTAGCTTATATAAATATAATGAATTAACACATTAATGTAGGGTAGAAATCATATTAGATTATTTATGATTGAATTGAGTTGAAAAAAAATATTCGTGGTATATCCTATATGAACAGTTACGTAAAAGATGTTAGACACTATACCTCAATCATTGTCTTTTTTTGGTGGGACACAATACCCTTATGATAGGGACTTCTTGGATAAAGTTTTAACCCTATCATGCCCATACCTTCTTTGTTTCAACGTTATTAAATCATCAGAATAAATTATATGATTTATTTTTCAATAAATCTATTTTTTTAAAAATCACAAATTGACTTATGTAAATATATTTTTTTAAAATAGACTTATTTACTATTTATATTGAGAATTCGATTTCTGAATTTCTGTACTATACAAGAAAATCATGAAATAAAAACCAATTTTAGACACAAAAAATAATTAGTTTCTATACCATTTTAGAGACTAAAAAAAATTGATTTCTAAATTAGTTTATATTATTGTTAAATGGTTTCTAAATTAGTATCAAGGTTTTTTTCTACCAAATTTACAATTTAAATAATTGGTAGTTAAAACTTTGATTGCTAATTAGATACTAATTTAGAAACCATTTAAGAAACTAATTTAGAAACCAAATTTTTTTTAGTTTCTAAAATGGTCTCTAATTTAGTTACTATAACAACTAATTATTTTTTATCTCTAAAAATTGATTTTTATTTCATGTTTTTATTGTAATGTTGATTTTTTTTTAATTTGCGGAATTTTTTTTTTTCAAATAGATTAATTGCAAAAAAATAATAATTATGTTGATACTATACTTCTTATTGAAAAAAGTGTGGATTTTAATAATAATTCATGTTCCATGAAAATTATGAGATGATAAAAATATATTAAAAACATGTCGATATTATTTTATTATAAAAAAATCATATCCTGTTGAACACATCAATTTATTAAATATATAAATAAATATTGTATATTCTTATGTATATTTATTGTTTTTTTTAGAGTGCTCTTTGTGATAATTGTGTGTTTCTAATTATAGGTGTTGAAGAAAAAATTATCAACGAATATAGATAATCTACGTAGTAATTATGAAAGTGTTTTTTCAACATTGGTTTTAATAAACTTGAATTTCTTTTTTGAGGAGGGTTACGTCTTTCATTGTTATTCCTTTGAATCCTTCAATAGATACACTTGCTTTAAAATATTCTTCTCTGATTATTCCTTATTTGTGTGATTTATCTCATACCTAATATGTTTATAACACATGTTAACATATGATTATGTCGTGTACAATATTATTTTCATTTATTTCTCTATTCATAAAAGAAGAAAATTGCCCATAACACTTTTCTTTGGTGGCAAGTTTACGTGTTAAATGTTTAGCCTTTTAAGACATTATTTTCTATATTAATTAATATAATATGTGTTCTAGGATCTATTTCATATATCGTAGATCAAAAGATAAAAATATTACTATATAAATAAATATAAATTTTATCTTTTTGAATTATTTTTATAAGATTGAATTATGTATAAAATTTATTTTTTAATACATACGATATGATTATTTATAATTATACAATATTATCACTTAGAGAAAGTCTTTATGAAAAAAAATCGCAATTGAAAAGAAGTATATGATTAGTTAATTTTTTGATAAAATAGCAAAAGCATGTGAAAAAGGTGTATTAATTTTGTTCGGTAATGACAAGATAAATATATTTCTAATTTATCTATAATTTATCATGATAAAACTATTGACTTAGAAAAATGTAAAGAGTTTGTGAATAAATTTTTATTCGAGTTTATTTCTAATTATTGATACGATAAAACTTTTTACGATTATATTATAATTTTCTTATTTTTTTATTTTTTTTATCAGAAATAAAAAATCAATAAATGGGAATCACTTCAGGGGTGGTCTAATCCTTTTACAAGTTCACATAAAATTTAACTCCTATCTCGACATCCAAAACCGCCGAACAAATGACAAACCAAACCAAGCGCTAACTAGCTTTACCGAATCAGCCATATACAGGCCAAAGGATCCAGAACCCAACAGGGGTAGGAAAAATAAACTTCACGGTACTTTGTAGCAATCCAAGACCACACCTTTACTTGCGCCGAGGCAAAAACTTCTAACACATCTGTCACTCCTCCATTAAAGATGACCGAGCTCCTATGCTTCCAAATTTCACTTACAATTCCAACCCAAATTGCCCCCCAAACATCATTAACCGAAACAGATGTCTGACTCAACCTGAATTGGATAAAATTTTGCATAGGATCCAAATGGATTACGAACGACACTCCAAGCCACTCAAAGCAAAGACTCCAAACCCTCCAAGCAAACAAACGACGAACAAGTGACTTGACGACTCGTCGACCTTCCCACATAAGCAGCATACAGGATTTTCAACCACCACCCCACGCCTTACCAAATTAACCCTGGTTGCAATCCTATTTTCCAATACCCTCCAGACCAAGAATACAGCAGAAGGCAATGGTTTATAATTTTCTTATAAACCATTGTTATCTTCTATTCAAGGCTCTTTAATTGAGTAATTAATACGACTTATATATTAAGCTAATTCAGGATTATTATTTAAGTTAGAAGTTAGAATAGCTTAATATTAGTTTGTTTGCGTGCTAATTAAGTTGTGAAAAAATATTTATATTAATAATTCATAAAAATAAGTTAAAAACAATTTTATAATGAAATATTAAAACAAATTAACTAATTTTAGAATTAATTTAATTAAATTAATAAGATTAACCTTGAAACTTCAAAATATTAAAAAGATCTAAAACAAATATTGTGTTTAAAAGAATAAAACAACCATAGGCCATTTGTTGCTACCTATAACATCCCATAATTTACATATAACTATTACAATAAAAGTTTTACCAGTTTTTATACAAACTTGGAGTTTCTCAAAACATTCCTAATACATAATTATGATTTATAGAAATACAAATATTTACATATCTACAACTCAAACTAAGACTCTGAAACCTCTAAGGCTCTCCCGCACTTGTATGGTCATCTGCTCGTGTACATAGTACAATCATCGCAGTTCAAACACAGCAAGAAAAGCAAGGGTAAACTAGTGAAAATAGAATTTTATAATATACACACTTAAATCCAAAGAGAAAACCAAATTACATGATCAATTTCTCAAATTATTCAATTTTCTTCAAATCTCAACAATAAAACAATCACATAGATCTCACATG
>Ga0123342_1003781_pt1 | contig 23839 bp, 9 predicted proteins | sample Turbeawhitnodule_FD_89960 | JGI IMG/M metagenome (GOLD analysis project Ga0123342, IMG submission 89960) | Root nodule microbial communities of legume samples collected from Mexico - Turtle bean Mexico white nodule | ecosystem: Host-associated > Plants > Roots > Nodule | place: Mexico: Nepantla... | reverse complement strand
TTTGGTTCTTTGTTTCTTTGATTTCTTTCTCTGTAATTCAGCATTGATTTTCATTATACCTTCAAAGTTTGCGAAAATCCCTCTTAAACAATTCACCCCCCCTCTCGTTTAAGGCCATATATTCTAACACATAACTGAGTCATTGGTGCGAGCTACTCCACTTGAGTTGGTGTCGTCATTGTCGTCGACGTGTCTCATACATGAAAATAGAGTTTTCATTATATAATGCCATAACAACTCTCATTTTTATCTTTTTTGTTTGTTTTTGTTCATTATTCTATAATAATTTAATATGTACGTCCTTTCTCCTCTCCAATAACTATAACAATCTGAGCCAACCCTTTTTTGAAAATACCATTATCTCTCTGTTGATAAGACAACCAAAACAGAACCTAAGCTACTTAGACACATAAGGCAGCAAATGTTCATTCAAGACTTCTATCATAGCTTCATCAAACACTTTGAGTTGGGATCCTTGAGATGTCCAACATAAGTATCTAATAATGTAAAATATATAGAGAGATATTTCAAAAACCCCTTTCTATGCCAAAAAAAAAAACTTTCAAGATATAAACTTAATTATATGATTATCAAAGTAGAAAGGAGATATAAGTTATTGATAATGTTATCTTTCATTAGTAAAAGCTAAGTAGTATGAATGGATAAAAAAATAACACATTAAATATCCATTACTATCAAGCATAATTTAAAAGCCTCCATTTTCTATACTACAAAAAATTCTACAAAGGAAACCATAAATGTTTTAAATTAAGCATTTTTTTCATCTAAGAAATACGTTTGCTTTTGCTTTTGTATGTTGGTTAAATCTAAATATTATTTCTCAAATATCTTTATAGTGCGACTGGATAGGAAGTTTAAGAGGATAATTTTTTGTATAAACAACAAAAATATGTTGCTTAGGTAAGAAATTTGAGAATAAATTGAAATCTTAAAATTTTATAAGAGTAATTAGATTACTTAAAAATAGAAAATTTCAAATTCTACCTAAAATTAAGAATTTTAACTTCTTTATATTTTCAAACTCATGTGTATTATCATCATATTCTCTCTTAGACTCAATTTGGATTTGGGATCGTCTGAGACATTGTTAAAATATTACTTTTTAGTTAATGTAGACTACGATTTTTATTAATATTGATAGGAATTATTTTTTTTATTTCAATTGTTAGTATTATTTATTAGAACACTGTTTCTCGCTCAATATTACCTAGAATTTTAGGATTTTTTTATGTTAATGTTAAGGAGATTATTTTTTTTCGGATGCGAACTAGATTGTCTCTATTGAAATTTGTCATGATTATTTTGTTTAATGTTTGCAATTATTATTATTATTTTAATAATTTGTAGAGTGAGAAAATTTTCATCCAACAATAACTAAGATATTTTTTACCAATATCAATTGAAAAACTTTTCAAGTGACATCGATTGAAAAGTCCACGGAAAAAGAACTAACCAACAACACCATAAAATTAATCCCAATTGATATCGACATAATTAGTTATAGTCGATATTAACTTAAAAAAATCTCGATCGCCATCAATTGAGTAAAAAATTTATTAATATCACTAAAAATGTTTTGTCAAACTTTGAAACAAAATAACGTTAACTAAGAAATTAATTGAAAATTGATAATAATATCATATTAATCTATTAAAAAATATCATTAAATAATCACTTACATAATATTTTAACCTTCATCAAAAAAATATCTACAAATCATTGCTACTAGCTTAACAATAATACAAGGCTACCCATAATCTATAACTAGGAAGTCTTGACCTTTTTCATATTTAGTCCCATGACATGATGTCTAGACTCGATAGATGTTTCCATCCACTCTTCCTTTTCAAACTTGCCTTTGACACCTTTCCCACCTATTCAATCAACAATTTATTGTTTCAAAATTATCAATTACAAATTTCATTAAGAACAAGATTTTAATACTTTTCACCACTTAAACGCATAAATAAAAATGTATCGATAATTAAAGCTATCAACACATTTATGAATGCTTTCACAGAGAATAACATATTACCTTATAAAATTAACTTATAAAAGGAACTGATAGAACTATTACCTCCTGTATTCGGTTGGTCGGTTACTTGTCTTCCTTCTTCTCAACTCAACTTCATTTCACCTTTGACAACTCTTACTCCTTCACCTCTATCCACTTCCTCTTTGTATGCTCTCAGTCGAGATGACACCTGCAAAAGGTGTTCTTCCGATCAAGTAAGTATTTGGTATTCGATGCTCGGTGCAATTAATTCGTGATAATGACGTGCATTTTTTTTGAAAGTTGTGACTATTTATGTGATTATCATGGGCCATTATATTGGGCCAGATTAGCGTTTGGATCTTAAGTAAGAACACATTACCTAATGACTATGTACAGGTGAGGATCGTACGACTAATGTCATGTCTCGGTCTCCATCACTGGACCGACCGAGGTAAAGGCCCATGTCCATGGGACCGACCGATAGTACAAGTCCAATTACGCTCAATCAGGGTCAACGAAGCTAATCCACGATTAGGAACTAGGTAATGCAGCCCTAAACGTGGTCCAACTCCTTAACCGGCCCAATAATGAAAGCCCACCAAAGGTAATATAAATAGCACATATTCCAAGAATCAGGTATGTCATCATATACAGTGCTTTGAGAACCAAGTCTCGAACACCTTTGCTGACTTGAGCGTCCGAGTGCCTTCTGCAGGTACTCTTTGAGTCTGGATTACGAGAAGATCGAGAGTCGAGACTAAGAAGGAAGAGCGAGGAGTTTGTAAGGAATGGAGTTGAAGGACAGTACGACCGACCGATAAAAGGATATAGAAGAATCTTCTCAATAGTTCTCTAGGCCCCAACCCCTGAACAAGAACAATTGGCACCCACCGTGGGGCAGAGAGAAATTGAGTGAAGAAAGCTAAGTTGATGGTATCAATCCATAGCATGACAAGCGAGAGGATGATCGAAGCTGACCAGATGGCGCTCCCCTCCCAACCTGAGAGCGGTTGAAGAGACCAAGGACAAGGCCCCCACTCAGGAGATGGATGGTGAGTCCTGTCCTAACAAGTCGATCTGCACGACCAGTACCATCGATTCGATGTGCCGACATCCTTTCACTGATTCTATCATTGGAGTTTCACTGTCAGATAAGTGGAAGGGCTTCAATAGAGATCGTTATGATGGCACGACCGATCCAGGTGAGCACATGGATGCGTACACTACGCACATGAGCATGTATACCTCAGACAATGTGATTTTGTGTCAAGTGTTTCCCACGTCATTAAAGGGAGGAGCTCTTAGTTGGTTTATAAAGCTCCCTACCAAATTCGTCGATAGCTTCGCGACGCAGATGTCCAAGTTCAAGACACAGTTCGCCACGAGCTAACTGCACCACCTGACTTCCATTGCCCTAGTCGATATCCGCCAGGAGAAGGCAGAATCCTTGAGGACCTTTATCTAGCCCGACATGGCCATGTACCACATCTTGACGGCCTTACAGTCGGGATTGTTTGCTAACAGCCTCTGGATGCAGCCGACCGCTAGCTTGGACGAGCTCAGGAAGAGAGTTGTCAAGTATATGTAGTTGGAGGAACTGAGAGAATTCTGTAACCAGACCCAGGCGAAAGCTAGCAGCGAGAAGGGAAAGGAGGAGGAGGAACACTAGGGTCGATCGGTCAATCGGGAAGACAAACGGATGGATAACTGAAGCAGTCGGTTCTCAAGATACACCCCCTTGATGACTAAGAAGGGGAGAATCCTGGACGAGACTCTCAGCCGAGTTGATCCCTCCACCCAGGAAAGCATCAAGCCTAGAGAATGTCGACCGTAGGAAACAGTGACGGTATCACAAGAACAACGAACATTCCATCGAGGAATGCCAGACCCTCAAAGGTAAGATAGAAGAACTTATCTAGGCCGAGGCACAAGACGATCCCCTAGGAGGGACGAGCCCGCGAAGCGAAGGAGCCACTCCCCTCCAAGGGCAAGAGAAGATGACCGTCGACCCGAGAATCGACCGAGGAGGGATGACCCTCCACGAAGACAAGTCATCAACACCATCGTTTGAGGGTTTTTCGGTGGTGGAAGCTCCAACAACACCCGGAAGAAGCACCTCAGAGCGGAGCACCAAGTGAACACGGTGTCATTCCGACCGAGGATGTTGTCCATCACCTTCACTGATGACGATTTCAAGGGCGTCGATTATCGACAGGACGACCCGATGGTGATATCGATCGACGTCGATAAGTTCACTATCATGAAAACGTTGGTGGACCAAGGAAGTTTAGTAGATATCCTCTACCCCATTTTCAAAATTTTATCTAAACCTGACCTTGCAGGGCGAATGATAGGGTGGTCAGTTGAGCTCTCAAAGTTCGACATCTGGTACGAGTCGAGAGGTGCCATAAAGTCCCAATGCTTGGTCGACTTCTCCGTCGAGCTCACACCTCTTCCAGATCTCTCGGCTGGATGGACGTTATACGTCGACGACTCCTCAAATAAGACTGCATGTGGAGCAGGAGTCGTCCTCGAATGACCTAGTGATCTCCTCTTGGAGCAAGCCCTCCAATTTGGGTTCAAGGCCGCCAATAATCAAGCAGAGTACAAGGCTCTTCTTGTCGGGCTGAACCTGGCGTACGACATGGGAGCTCATGAGGTAACTTGTAAAAGCGAATCTCAAGTTATGATCGACCAGATCAAAGGGCAATTCGAGATAAATGAGCCTTTGCTCCAAAGATACTACCACATGGTTCGCAATAGCATCACTCGTTTTCAAAAAGCAACAGTGGAGCATATCTTCTTGCAGGAGAACAAGCGGACCAATGTGTTATCTCGGTTGTCGACCACCAAGAAGAAGAGCCACTATAGGTCTGTCACGTAAATCTGGCTTAAGACAACCTAGCATGGAAGAAACCGAAGGCCTAGTAGTCATCGATGTCGAGGCTGAGACCTAGATGACCCTGATCGTCTGATACCTTGAGCACGACACGTGCAAGTCGGAAGAGGATAAAGCTATGAAACAACAGTGTTCAGGGTACACCATGCTCAACCAGGACTTGTACCAAAGGGGCTACTCAACGTCGTTGCTGAAATGCATCACCAAAGACCAGGTCGAGTACGTTCTCAAGGAGATCCACGAGGGGGTATGTGACAATCACTCGAGCGCACGAACGATGGTTGCCAAAGTCCTCAGGGTTGGTTATTACTGGCTGACGTCAAAAGGGATTGCACAAAGTTTATGAAGAAATGTGCCAAGTGCCAAGAGTTGAGTCCCATGCACCACCTGAAGCCAGAAGTACTGCATAGCATGACATCCCCATGGTCGTTCGCCATCTGGGGGATGGACATCATCGCTCCTTTCTCTCCGGGAAAGCGTCAGACAAAATTCCTCCTTATTGGAGTCGACTATTTCACCAAATGGACCGACGTTGAGCCACTCGCATCCATTTCTGCCAAGAACGTGCAAAACTTTGTATGACAAAGTTCGGCATGCCACACACAATAATAACTGACAATGGTCGACAGTTCATCGATCGAAGGCTCCAATCTTTCTATGCTGACCTTGATATCAAGTCCATAACAGCTTCGGTCGAGCACCCCTAGTGGGCAGGCCGAAGCTGCCAACAAGGTCATCCTGAATGAACTGGAGAAGTGGCTCGGCAAAGCAGAAGGTTGATGGACCGAAGAATTGTTGGAAGTCCTATGGGCATATTTTTGCACCCCAGACGATCACATAAGAAACACTGTATAACCTAATGTACGGAATCAAAGCAATGATCCTGATCGAGGTAGGTGAGCCTACTATCTGAAGGTAGATGTTTGATCTAACCCTGAATGAAGAGAGTCTCTCGGTCAACCTATATTTGGTCAACGAGCTTCGTGACAAGAGTAAGATTCGAGAGGCAGCATGCAAGCTTCAGGCGATGAGACAATACAACACGAAGGTCTGACCGATGAGCTTTCATAAGGGAGACCTCGTATAGAGGATCAAGAGTGGCGCAAGGAAAAATGAAGGCAAATTTTCATCCAACTGGGAAGGGCCCTTCCGCATCCGAGAAGTTGCAGCTGGAGGGGTGTACAACCTAGAGTGGTTGTCAAGCAAAATTATACCAAGGACGTGGAATGCCATGCACCTCAAATTTTATTATGGTTAAAATCAATAAAATTTACGCACTCTTTCCTCATCCAGTCGGTTTTTCCCTAAGGAGGATTTTCAATCGGATAGGTTTTAACGAGACGTTTTTCTCCAACTGTTTGTAATTTAAAGTCAAAGTTGACGCATCTTTCAACGCATCTTTTAACTTGTTCAATTTCTTTGTTCATTAAGCCACAATGTACGAAGAAACGACCATTTCATATATGAAGTAAGCAAGGAGGAGACACACCCTGACCTCAAAGGTAAAGCGATAAAGGGCCACATCTCGGCCAAAGGAAGCAAAAAAGTTAAAACCTAAGACTTACTGGTCTTCGGCTTGAACACCTTTGGTCGAAGCAGGTTGTGTTGCGCTCTCCAAAACCCTCACCTCAGCCCTCGACAAGATCCGACCCTCGAAGACTTCGCTTTCAGGATCGAAGTCACCGGGAAGTGGCAAACCATTGTAGAGGACATAGGCCTAGCGAACGCCCTGGAAAAAACTTTGGTTGAGCAGCTCCAAAGTGTCATAAAAAAATTTATCCAGCTCCGCCTCGACCACTTCCTTATCAGCCTTCAACTCAGAGTTCTTGGCAAGCAACACCGAGATCTTGTTATCCGCCTCCTCCACGACATTCTTCATTCGCGCATTGTCAGCTGAAATCTCTACAACTCGCCGCTCGAGCTCAGCCACTCGGTCTCAGCGATCTCCCGCTCGACGACCTTCCCAGCAAGCCTTTCCGCGTACTCAGTGTTAGCCGCAAGAGACTGCTTCAGGTTTCCCAAAGCCTCTGAAAGCTCGTCCTCAAGCCGAGAGATCTCCTCGGCGTGGTGACCCCGGTCCTCGAAACCCAGGCGGGCCAGGATGAGCACTCAACACATCATCTCGATGTTGCCTTGGAGCAAGTCTTCCAAGGGGACGCCCCGAATGAGCTCTCGCGTCGGCTCGGGCAGACCAATCTTAACCCCCCTTGCAAATTGTAAGTCACACCAACACCGACAGGGGTGACATAGAGACCTCCATTGTAGACTCGGTCGTAGGAGGGGGGATTGGCCGGTTGAAGTCGTTTTTGTGTCCTCGTGTCCTAAATTTTAGAAATTATACGTATCTCCGTATCCATATCTGTGTCATATCAATGTCAGTGTCGTGTCTACAGAGAGTATGACTGGTTTGGAAATTTAAGAGGGTAATTTTTTTCAATAGAGAATTTTATAAGAATAAATAGATTATTTAAAAATAGGGAATTTTAAATTCTATCTAAAAGTAAAAATTTAAATTTTTTTTATATTTTCAAATAAATGTGCATTCTCTTCGTATTTTGTCTTGAACTTAAATTTTGGTTTGGAATCGTAGACTTTTAAATTGAGATATTGTTAGAATGACTTTTTTTTTATGATATCGATTAATAGGAGTTATATTTTTTTTATTTAAATTATTATAATTATTTGTATTATTATATAGATCACTATTATTTCTCGCTTAACATTACTTAGAATTTTAGGATTTTATATATGATTGTTAGGGAGATTATTTTTTCAAGGATGCAGACTAGATTTTTTCTATTGAGATTTGTCATGATTATTTTCTATTCATATCTACAATGATTATTCTTTTAATATTTTGTTATTTGTTTTAATTGTTAAATGAGAAAATATTCATCCAACAATATTTAGGATTTTTTTTTACCAATATCAATAGAAAAAAAAATTCAACTCACATCGATCGAAAAGTCGACGAAAAAAAAAAACTAACTAACAACGGCATAAAATTAATCCTATTTGATATCGACCTAACTAATTATAGTCGATATTAACTGAAATCGATATTAATTAAAAATTAATTTATCAACATCAATGGAGTAAAAAACTTATCAATATGCTTCAATTATTTTTTTTTGTCAAACTTTGAAAAAAGCAACGTTAATTAAGAAATTAATTGAAAATTGATAATAATATCCCATTAATCTATTAAAAATTACCACTAATTAATCACTTAAAGAATATTTTAACCTTCATAAAAAAAATCTACAAATCATTGCTACCAATATCTACAAATCATTGCTACCTTTTTTCATATTTAGTCCCATGACATGATATCTAGACTCCATAGATGTTTCCATCCACTCTCCCTTTTCAAACTTGCCTTGCACACCTTTCCCACCTATTCAATCAACAACTTATTGTTTCAAAATTATCTATTATAACTTTTATTAAGAACACAATTTTAATACTTTTCAACACTTAAACACATAATTAAAAAATGTGAGCTTAAATCTAATTTATCTTTATAAAATTAATTTGTAAGATAAAATTTATATGTAATTTAATTTAATTTAATTTTCAATCAATATATCATCTTCAACAAAAACTAACATAATTGTGTGAAATAATTTTAATTTAAATTAAATTATAATATTTATATTACAAAAAATTTAAAATTAGATTTTATTTTTAAATTCTTACTTTTTATGCTTCTACTTATTTATTAATTTTAGTACAATATGTAAATTAAAACAGTTATATATGAGATTATAAATAAGTAAATTGTGAAGAAAAGGGTGAGAAAACCCATTGGTTATCGTCGAGTGTCTCTGAGATTCTTTGTTGAACGTGGCTTCTTAATTATCCATAAATACGAGTAGGTCCTGTTACTCATAACTCATAACCTAACTCTTTATGTTGACTGCTAATCCCCTTGACTATAAAATTTAGGTATGTTTCTTCACGCACACCTTACTTCCATAATTTTTCGAATTATTTATTCTAAAATAGAAAAAACATATTAGTTACCTGATCTAAAATAAATAAAAATGTTTAAAATTAATTGTTGAAGAGCTTCATTTTCCAGAATCTATGCAGTGTTTTAGAAAAATTATAAAGACGATAGAAGAAATAGATATTTACATCCTACTTTTTTTTTTCTCGTGACAGCTGCATAATTTATTATAATTTATTATTATTATTATTATAATTATTATTATTATTATTATTATATATATATATATAATCTTAAGCGTTACACACGACTAATCTTTTACTTGGTGTTTTTGTCATTTCAAATCTTTACTTTCAACCACCTTTTACTTTAGGACGAACTCAATAATTTAGTTTGTTGACCTGTTTATGCCTATGGGTGGAACTGTTGATCTACATAAATAAAAAATAATTATTATTTAATTTTTTCTAAAAAAGTCATATCTTACTCATATTATTATTGCAGGGTAATCTTTATTTTATTTTAAAAAAAATAAATTTAATGTACCAAAAAAAGTATGTTTTATGTTAATCATCAAAAGTTAATATTAAAAATAAGAGTAGATTTAGTTTTAAGTAAAGTTTTACATTTAAAATTTGTTAGTAAAAAAAATAATATAAAGAAGAGATTTCATTAAAATGTTTTTTTAGCAAAATTTTGATAAGATACTCTCATACATATACATACATATAGAAGTAAAATATATGTAAAACAAAACTTTAATTAATTTTAATCAAACTTTCAAACAATCATCATACTTAAATGTTTTTATATTTTATATTTTTTTTTTATCTTAACTAAATGAGTTAAAATAAAGATGAAATTTTAATTTTCCAACAACAGAAATATCTTTTTTATAATTAAATTTTAATTTAAAAAAAATATTTTCTTCACACAAGCAAGCCACGAACGACCTCTTATACGGAACTGACCAATGAAATTGGAGGAGACCAACTCACATTACCACCTTAGTAATAAAATTGAGGTATCTTCCGTTCAACGGATTAACTTTATTCAAAGCCTATCCTAACTAATTGTTTTCCTTGGTATCCTCACAAATTTACTCCTCAACTTCAATACTTGAACTCATTCTTATTAGTTCAAATCCGTTCAGCGTATAGCTCTGCGATTGGTGGATAGAGGTTATATGATAATGTCTTCTATTTCATGAATCCGTTGAATGATTCATGCATGCACTTAATAGATCAGTCATTTTCTCAATTCTTCATTTAGTTATTGTTTTCCTCAAATTCCTGCAAGATTCTACTCAAAATGCACACCATCATGTGAGAAAATACTCTTTTTCATAAAATTTTCTATACAATTAATTCAACTTTAGTGCCTAAATATATGCAAAAGTTATGAATATTTGGCACCTGTCAGTGTGTCATCTATGATCAAAACGATATTTATATAGAAAATTTAAAGAAAAGAAATATGTAAAACCGTTCAATAATAATAATAAGATTGTTAAAATTGTTATAATAGTTATAAAGAGAACATGTGCTTAAACAATCTAACTAACGTCTTCAACAACTTTTTCACATTTATCCTACGTTTTAACTCGACTAAATAAAATAAAAATATAAAAAAAAAATCAATGCAGTATTTTTAAACATAATATATTGGAATTATATTATTTGGAATCATTTTCTTTTAAAAATTGAAATAATAATAATAATAATAATAATAATAAAAAGTATTAATTTTTAAAAAGAAAAATAATGATAGTATTAATAATAAGTATAAATTTTAAAAAGGTAAAGTAATAAAAATAATAATAAAAAGTATGAATTTTAATAATGTGAATTTTAAATATATATATATATAGAGAAACTTTTTCTCTATTTTAAATTATATATTATTGTACTTTTTTTGTTTTTATTATTATTTAATTTATTTATCCATTTTTACTTATTTATTTTTATTTCCAGTCTTGTATGATATTTATTTATTTATCTATTTTTTATGTCATTTAATTACCTTTAGTTTCGCACTGGTATTATTTATTTATTTATCTATTAATTGATCTTGAGTTTGACATTGGTCCTAATTATTTTATTTATTTCTAGTTTTACATTGATTATATATATATATATTTAGTTAGGCACTGGTCATATTTATTTATTTTTAATTTATTTTTCTATAGTATAGTGATCCATATCTAATTATTTATAGTTCTTCTTTAATTCTTATTTTATTTTATTTTGTATTATTTAAAATATAATTGTTTATATAACTTAAATATATATAGAAGGTAATAATAAAAATAGAGTAAAAAGAGATATTATTTTTATTTAATGAGTTTGGATTAAAGAAAGTATCTATATGCTTTATTTTACACTTGTTGTATTTGTTTGAGTGATGTGTATAGATTATTGATAAGACAAATGTGACATATCAGTTAAGAAAGACTCATAAAATTCTTTGCATTGAGTTAAAACCATGTTAATGTATGAGTCTTTGTATTTAGAAAGTCACGTTTGGTACAGTGAGGGATGAAAGGCAAAGACTGAGTGAGGTCTAAGAAAGTTGCTAACTAGGTGAATATCTGGATAGTTCAAATTAATGTCATAGACTAAGATATTTCACAAGCCAGACTTAGGGATTATGTGATACCTGCTCATCATTGCCAATGTTAGGTAGTTAATATTTCTTTGGCAGATGGCCAACAATCTTGAGAAAAATGATTATGATTATACCAATAATTTTATGAGAAATACTCAACTACTTAATCACTTCCCAAGCAACTTTTGATGTTCAATGGGGATCATCAAAAGTGGAATATGGATTCATATGAATAGAGAGAGATTAGGTCATATGTTGATAAAGTGAGAACGAATCATAGGTGTTATGAAGTAATATTAAGTTTTATTGTTGTGAGTCAAGTCAGAGGCTCTCATTATTATGGTTAGAGGTCAACTCATAGGTCCTCATTGTATGCATTATGTGTTAAGTTTATTAACATTGATATTTAAGGCTTACAAAGACCTTACGCTTTTCCATGTTTTTCTTTTATATGCATATGTTATGCGAGTAGAAGTGGAACCTGTTGAAGATGGATATTGCTCCTTCAAGTCAATGTGTTTGATGAAGATTTGTGTGTGTTCTGCTTTGAAGATTGTTTGTGTATTTGGATAGTCTTGTGTAAAGGTTAAAGTGTGTTTAAAGTGAGCTTTTTGCCCTGTGACCCACATCTTAACCCTTATCAAGTTTATAAGATCAAGCACAACGTTTTCTAAAATGTTTTTCACATGTTTTGCCAAAATATGCTTTACTGCACATAAATGAATCTGTTATTTCTTAAACGAATAGATTCTTTTTTAAACTGATGTCTTGTTCTTTAAAAGTTTTTAATAACTTTGTTTTGTGCATCCAGTATTTTGGCTCAGCTTTTGGTGATATCAAAATGAATGAGTTTCATCTATTCAAAAATCTCTCTTTATCTTTTTTGAAAATAAATCTATTTATAATAACTTCAATCTGTTATTTTTTGAACAGTTTTTTGAACTGTTTTTTAAAAGTCTGTTATAAATCATTTCTTATATAAAGAGAGTTATTTCTTACTAAAGTGAGAGTTAAGAAAACAAGTTTAAAACAGAGATTGAGAGTTTTCAGAGTTTTAGCACGTGATCTTGAAAGAATTTTCAAAATAGAAAGTGTGCTTGCTCTTGTTTGTTGTTTTAAGCTTGGTTGGAGGTGCTATCACAGTTTGGGCAATCTGTTCTATTGGTCTAGTTAGATTTCTGCATTCTCTTTCCAGGTGTATTCATTTCATAATTCATTTCTTTGTAAAGTGTGGTTGTAAGACTCTTCTTGATAGAGTTTCTTGAAGAGTTGTGTGTGCTGAAATAGAGTTTTTCGACTAGGTGTACCTTGTTCTTATAGGATTCAAGAACATTGGTTGTGTAATTGTTTTGTACTTTGTTTTAGTGGATTTCACCTTGGAAAATGTGAGACTGGATGTAGCTCATTTGAGTGAACCAGTATAATCTCGTGGTGTTCAATCTCTCTTCATGTCTGCACTCTTTTACTGATTCGTTTGTTAATCTGACAGAAAATAAATCTGTTCTTTTTGGGTTTGTTCATACTGTTCTTGATTTCTGGAAAACCAATCTAAATAACTTGTGGAAATCTAAGTGTACTATTGGAAATAATTGAAGTACATTGTCTTGTGAAAATCAAGTCAATCAATTGACAAGATTCATTCAAGTGGTTGATTTTATATTCAATGACTGTATACTAATTCAACTCTTTGATTTTCTTCTGCTCGAATTAATGTGAACATAGCTTGCTAATCAATTCATTTAATATCAGAAAACCACATAACTGAATTACTGCTTTGTTAATGTAAGCAAAAAAATAAATCTGTTCATGTCAAAATAAATCGATTCTTTTTCTCTGTCCTGTGATAAAACTGAATCTGTTTGAAATTTTTAAAAACTCAATCCCCCCCCTCCTCTTGAACTTTGACACTATTGAACTCAAGAAAACCTTCTCAGTAGAGTAATTCAGGAAGATTTCGGAGATCTCCTCTAAAAAGAGGACTCGTGAAAAATTTAGAATAATTATATATATAGTTCTTTATTCTAATGTAGAACTCTTGTTATTGTACAAAACTTATATGGTTTTATAATAAATTATGAACAATTATAAATATGTAAAATGTTGACATATATTATTGAGGAAATTATTTTATAATTAATATTCTCTCTAAGAAAATTTTATTACAAAATCTGACTCCACTCAACAATAGCTCGTTTGTCGTGTTCATGATTTTAAAGTCAATTATCAAAAGTCTCCACATTGGCTCCAAATTATGGAAGAGCTTCAACTTTAATTATTTTCCCCTCAAACGAAAAATTAACCATCTCTAGATATCGTCTAAACCTTGATTTTAATAAGGACTTTGTAAACACATCTACTGGATTTTCTTTCGAGACTATTTTCTTAATCCTAGCCTATCCAAACTCATATGGACTAGTCTTAATCTTCCTCCTTTCCTTGTCAATACTTAGAGCTTGAGAAATTTAGAGCTTTTTATAATGTTGCAAAGGTGTTCCCACAGGTTTAGATTTTTACATTGAAAACATTTCAACCACCTTTTGCAAGTACCCTTGCTAAGATAGGCATCTGGTCCTGTTGTATGTCCATCCTTTGTATACACCTCGTAGGACCAAGATCCTTCTTCTCAAACTTTGAACTTATTTTTTTTTAAACTCTTCCAATTCGTCTTTACAATGGCTAACTATAAGGAGATCTTCTGCATATAAAAACAAGAACACCATAGACTAAGTTATCATAACTACAGCTCTGAAACTTCATCTTCCTTAAAAAAATTGTCAAATCTCTTATACCACTGCTTTGAATTTTGTTTCAAGCAATATAATGATTTTCTCAATAGAGACAAACTTTTCCTCCCTCTTCAACAAACCCTTCACGTTTTTGCATGTAGACAATCTCCTCCAAAATACTATGCAAAAAAGTTTTCTTCACGTCTAACTATTCTAGCACTAGATTGAATTGGTTAACAACAGACATTAAAATTCCTATAGAACAATGTTTTACCAAAATTGGGAATATCTCATTATATTCTACTCAATTTACCTGTGCAAAACATTTTGCCACCAATCTTGTATATGGTGGCTTGGATGGTCCTCCATCAACCTCTGTCCCTCCACACCTAGTATTTTCTCTTTCTTCTTGAACACCCAATTATTTCCTACCACCTTCTAGATTCTTGGTACATCAACAAGCATCCACATGTGGCTTTTTCTCAGAGACTCAATCTCCTCCTCCATGACAACCTACCACTGCTGAACTTTTGCACCTTCAGTAGCCTCCTGAAAGCTTCTAGGTTTTGAACCGCATGTGATATGTGCCCTTTGAGACCATGATCCAACTCCTTTTTGTGTCAGATCCAACACCTTCAGCTCTAGAACATGCCTCACTTCTTGCAAGAATAGCTCCCGATCATCAAACATCTTTAATCTAATAGACCTTATGTTTTACACCTTACATGCTTTATTGTTTCAAAGAAGGACCACTCCACCTTCTTTTAGTTATAGGGTCTCAAAGAATTCCTTCACTAGACACATGTGATATGTGCACCTTGAGTCCATGATCCAACTTCTTTGTTTGTCAGATGTAGATGCCACCAACACCTAAGAAAACTTGTATGTATCAGACACTACAACAACATTAGCACAAATTCCTTCTTAAAATGAGTTTTCTTGCCTTTTCCATTTCTTTTCTTTTGTCGACAACTCATCTTGAAGTGACCTTTCTTATGAAAGTTGAAGCACTCAACGTTTGCTAGATCATTTAACGAATATTGCTTTGTCTTCCGCCCCTTAACCTCATTTTATTTCCTCCCTTTCAACTTAGACACATTCAAACTCAACTTATTATCCTCCCTCTTTGACTCTTGAAACTTCTGAAACTCCTTCGTCTTTATTTAGGTTTGCACCTCCTGTAGAGTAATCGTCTTCTTATTTCCAAAAAAACAAAGGATCTTTAAAATGTTCAAACATCTTAGGCAAGGCATTAAGAAGAACTAAAGCATTGTCCTCACCCTTCAACTTCACCTCAATATTCTCCAAGTCATCCAAAGTTTTATTAAAGACTTTTAGCTACTCCACCATCATTCCTAATTTGGTCATCTTGAATGAATACAATTGTTGCTTTATCACCAAGACACAAAATTATGGTGTTCTTGGCTCTATTGATCATGTCAATCTTCTCCTTCTAAAACATAGACGCTGCAAGTTCGTCTTTCCCTTCGAAACATCAACACAACCTTGTTGAATCAAGATGACTTCCATCTTCAGTCTCCAAATTCAAAGTTGTTCTCCCCTCAAAATTTCTCAATCTCAAACTCAAACTTATTGGTAATTATTTTTAACTTCTTAACTATCTTTTTTTATTTCCACATACGACTCCAATTGTTGGGTTCCAAAAAAATAAAGATGATGTAAAAAAAATACAAAAGTACAATTTATTTAACTAGTTTTATATAGAGTTTGTTATTTATTGTATCGTTTGTGATAAGACAATTTTTATATACAAAACTTAAATAAAAGAAAAACGAAATCCCATTCAAGAATAAGACCTATATAAGAACATGTGTTTAGATAGTCTAATGAACTATCCTTATCTTTTTCACATAAGCCAATCTAACCAATACCATGTGACTCATGATTTTAGAGCCAATTATCTTAGTTGCTATATGCTGAACTCAACTTTTGGACATATACAATATAAACAAAAGTACATGAAGTGCACAAAATGCTAATGAAGTTGATATGTTATAATTTCTTGTACAAAACACTCAATTGAAAGCCAAATACATGATTTTGGAGGTAGTGAAATCTATTTAAAAGAGAATACATGTATTGTGGAGAAAATAAAAATTGTGTAAATCCAACATAGGATTTTCTTCAGAACTAAATACTTCTTATGCCCATTTAGCTACGAGAGACATCAAACCAGCTCCAAGAAGAAGAAAAATATTGGCCCCTAAACGGAGTCTACCACTTTGTTGCATCCTTGGACTCATGAAATCAGTGGCAAGAAGATCAACAAGTGCCATGTAAATTAAGATCCCAGCTGAAGCTGCATTGAATACTCCTTCCACAATAAGTGCAGTTGGACTGTTCTCATCATAAACATTTGTTATTCCTATGCCAATTCCAATCCCCACTGGAGTTGTCAAGGCAAAGAACAATCCCATTACTATAACAGATCCTCTCTTGAAATTTGCCTGCAACAATTAACTTCAAATGTCATTTGTATTCACCATTTATCCTTTTTTTTTCACTCAAGTTGAAGCATGGAATTCTCAAACATATACACAAAGTTGCAGATACAGGACAACTCAGTAGATTAACTATATTTTTTTTTACCATAATCATGATTATTCACCTACTTTTTCTTCAATTTTACTAATTAAAATATAAAACATAATCTAGCATATTTTTTTAAAAATATTTTATAGGTACAAAGGTAGTCTATCTAAACTTTTTCTCAGAAATGTATGGAGACAAACTAACAAACCACTAGTTGTGCCATGTGTAATGATTAACATCACACAAAAGAATATGTGGTGGCTAATAATAGTTCATCAAAGTCATACATCTAAACCATTCTTTTGATCTATAGGAAATATCTTCCTCGCGCTTCATAGTAAAATCAAATTAAGAAAAGAGAAAAGTTACTCAATTTTTGATGTAGAGGTTATATTAATTTGAACATTTACATGGTGAAAAGTCAGATTCTTCCTATGGTCCCACACCTATAGTACTCAGTAGGTATAACTATATTAGATAAAAGAAATAGAACAAGTTTAAATAATTCTAACCAATCTTAGTTATTTGTTCCGTACCAACGCAACAACATACATACAAATCTTTTCACAAAAGGCATTTAAGATTCTTACATTTTTCAGATTCAATCAATCAAGAAAGTTCATGAATGGATACAGTACCTGAGATATACAGCTTCCAAGTCCCATGCCTTCAAAGAATTGATGAAAAGTCAACGCAGCTACCAGTGGTCTTATTGTGTTGGGACTCTCTGAAGCTCCCAATGAAATCCCAATGATAACAGAGTGAACAATAATTCCCAACTCCAACACCTGCAACAAATTCAAAACCATCAATCTCAAACCATTATCAACCAAACCCACAAAACCCCATTTACTTATTTTGCAATTCCATTAAAGGTTGAAGATTTAAAAGTTCATATATAAACATACCAGAAGTCAAATCAAAGAAAGAAAGAAACATACAAATAAATGATAACAGTGACTCCTTTCAATAAAGTCATACCAGTGGATCAAGGAAAAATATGTTCATAAATTATTTTTAACCTCCAGACTTAAATTAAACAAAACCCATTAAAAAAATTTAAGATTAGGTATCTATCAATTGACACCTCAGATTGTTGAGATCAAGAAGTGATGAATACCTGTGATATGACTCGATGGCGAAGAAGCTGGGAGGAGTGATCATCGGAGTGAACAGGGCCATGAGCATGGCCATGCGTTGCATGCGTGTGAAGATGCACGTGCCCTTCGTGTCCTGCCTCTTTCTCCACATCCCCATTCTCACTATGTATTTCCTTGGAATGGTGTTTCTGAAAATAAGCAGTGGCATAAGTATCCACCATGAGAGTTCCCATGGCAGTGCACATTGCAACAAACCCAGTGAAGGGAAAATCCCCCCATGGATGCTCCTTCAAGCAAGGTGAGGTCAGATTCTCAAAAGCATCCGGAAGCACGTGGATGAAGCCAGTGGCTAGAATCACACCCGCAGCGAAAGCCTTTATGATGAAGAAAATATCCTTCTCCGGACTCAAGGCAGGTATCACTTTGCCCAGTAGAGGAATACACACTCCAATTGCACTCGCAATCAGAATTGAAACCAGAGCAGTTATTTTGTACCTCATAGCTTTTCCTTTATCACGATCTTCATCTTCTGCATCACACGTGCATTCCGCTCTAACTAAGATCGGAAGTACAACTAGAAAAATCAAAATAAAAGAAGAAAACAACAATTTGAATCTAGCCATAAATCTTTAAAAAAAATAAAGAGAAAAGTAAAAAGAAGAGAAAAGTAGGAGAGAAAAATAGAATGAAGTGAAGAAAAGTGATAGAGAATGATATAAATAGAAAACTGTGTCTTCAGTTTAAAACAGTACCTAATATAATAAGATAATTGATTATCTTAATTAATTTTAATTAATATATAATTTGCATTAGAAGAATAAATTTTGAATAGAAAGAAAAATAAAATAATATACACAATGAATGTTATGAAAATGTCGACATGAGTGTCTAACAACCAATGAAAAGAAGGTTTGACGATTTTAAATGTGAAGAGTAGAGTGAGAAAAGAAGAGAAGTGTGGCCATTGTGTGGAAACTATTGAAAGGTGTGAAAGAGAAGAATAAAAAAGTAAAGTCAAGTCAACGGTTTTATTCTGAAATCTCCGAAATGTATTATGACCTTTGCAAAAAGAGGCAAAATGTTACGTCAAGATCATATATTAAATATGTAGAAAATATGAAGCCCAATCTATTTTTATCTTCTATCATAAATGCATGTCTAATAATTAACAAATAAATCTGTAATCACAATGTATTTTTATCATAAATTAATTAATTGCAATTTGAATTTCTTTCATTGAATTTAAATAGTTGATTTTATATGCCAACAATTAGATTTTCTAAGGAAGATTAATGTGATAGAAATTAACATAGATTAATCATGAGAAGAATTGATATAGACACTTTGTACATAATTTTTTGTGTATGTTTCTAATTTTTTTTAGCTGTGTAGTACAACTTAATTAGAACAAAGTATATTTTAAAGATGCATACAAAATATACGTAAATGCAGAACACTCATAAAGAATATAATTTTATTATCAAAAGATGGAAACATTCCTTTCCAAATAAATGCCAAATTCTATCTGTATTATACCTTTTTTTTATGAATATTTAATCATACAAAATCCATCAGTAATTTTGTTATAGCTAAAAACTATAAACAAATTATATACTTCTATTAGTAGATATCTCACATATAATTATCATGGATATAGGTTCGTCGAAATTGCCAACATAATTTTTTTTATATACAAATTAAAAATAAATTTTGAATAAATTTATAAAATAATTTATATATAATTTAATTTTAATTTATGAAAAAAGAATATTTTTAGAAGTCTTCAAAAAAACAGTTCACTTAAAGTTTCTAATGTAAAATATGTGATGGGTATGTAACTCCAATGTCCACAGCAATAATAGCCAACTCCAACATGCAATTAATTCAAAATCATCCAAGTCAATCCCCTTCAAAAAATTTATTTAGTACAAAAAACTGATTTATAATACTTTTAAAAAGTATTATAACTTTTTCAAAAATACGTAATATTATAAAATAATTCAAAATAGCTAACTTCTACACATTACAACTTTTTTCTTTACATATTAAAAATAGTCTATAGTAAGTTTTCATTCTATATATACTATAAAAGTATATATCTCTGACTTCTTTAAAATTTTACATAACTTATTTACAAAAGTCATATAAATTCTTTCAAAGAGTAAATATGAAGAAATAAAAGTTTTAAGAGATAAAAGTAAAAAAAAACAAAGTTTTATATAAGTTAAAATTAATTTATATATAAATTAAAAAAATGAAAAAACTTCTAAAATTAGTTTATAACAAACTAATTAGCTTATCATTTTTATAAATGTTTAGAGAAACTTACTAATTTCTTTTATAAAAAGTCATGTGTAGCACCGATCTTGTTGCTTTAAGAAGAAGATAAAGAATAACTAAGAATTTAATGAAATCAAATTACAGTAATTTCTGACTGACCCAACCAAAACCAGAAGACATAATTAACATTAACAGTGAGCATTATATTTACTTGTTGCTTAGTAGAATTGAATGAGCTGAGATCTGAGTTTTTGAAAAAGTTATTACCAGGTTGGTTGGGAACCTTTATTAAATCTTTCTCATAATTGAAAACTGTCACATGCAGAAACTAATTGAAACCATGAACACATCTAGTTCTACTTCAAAATTCGAATCCTAAAATACTCCTAAATCTGTATGCAGTAATAAACATTTTGACCATATACCAGGTAAAAAAAGGTTTATGAGAAAGAGCACAGAATGTCAGCTGTAAGTGTAATTTATATGTTCAAATCATGCACAGAAAGCTGAACATGATTTGGTAAGTTGAGAAAAATAAGAATATATGAACAACTTAAATTGATTATCTATAAAAATTGTGTAACCTTCCGTCTAACCTAAACTAAAACATACACAATCTTCGTAAGTCCATTTAGCTAGAGACATGAAACCAGCATAAGAGAAACATTGGTCCCTATTAGGTCAAGTGAGCACAAGAGAGAGAAAAGACTTATATCTCATTATGTATAAGAAAAAGCTACATATTACATAATGTGTAAGGGTATATATAGGAATACCCATGCAGTTACATAAAGGCCATGCAGTTACATAAAGGTCATTCTGTTATACACTTAACATCCCCCCGTAAGCTCATGGTTGAAGCAGGGAAAATCTTGAGTTTATTTCGAACCCGAAGAAAGCTGGCTCCAGACACAGGCTTGGTGAGCAGATCAGCAACTTGATAGCGGGCTGGGATGTGAAAAAGCTGAACCTGCTTAGTTTGGACATTGTCCCTAACAAAGTGAAGGTCTAACCCAAAGTGTTTAGACTTAGAGTGCATTACAGGATTAACACTTAGAAGAACAACACCCAGATTGTCCAAATAGATTCTAGGGATGGACGTGGGAATGTGATGTTCGTGAAGGAGCGACCGGAGTCAGAGGAGTTCAGCCAGGACAGCAGCGATGGCACGATATTCAGCTTCAGTGCTGCTCCGGGAAACGCATTTTTGCTTATGTGTGGACCATGCGATCAGGTTGGAACCAAGATAAACACAGAACCCTGTGGTGGACTTGCGATCATCAAGGTCGGCAGCCCAGTCTGCGTCAGCAAAGGCTAGGACATTCGAGGTGGAGGTACGGTGAAGAAGAAGACCATGGTGAATAGTGCCAGCAAGATAACGTAGGATACGCTTAACAGCTTTCCAGTGATGATTTTGGGGAGCATGCATGAACTGAGCAACCTTGTTGACCGAGTAGGAGAGTTCAGGACGAGTGACAAGAAGATACTGGAGAGTGCCAACGACCGACCGATAGAGAGTGGGATCATGAAAGGCCATAGACGAGTTTTGTTGAAGACGCACAGTGGAGATCATTGGTGTGGGTTGCGGATTGGAGGAGACCATGGTGGTTTTATGAAGAAGCTCACGAATGTACTGTGACTGAGACAGATGCATGTCACCTGTGGAGGTACGTATAACTTGGATACCCAGAAAATGGTGTAGATTACCAAGGTCTTTTAAGGCAAAGCAGATTGAGACTGGAAATGAGCGTAGTGATGGCAGAGAGAGAGGACCTAGTGATCAGAATATCATCTACATAAACAAGGACAAGAAGAGTGTGTGAAGAAGTAAAACGAACAAACAAGGAGGTATCACTCTTTGTAGGTGTGAAGCCAAGGGTATGTAATGTATGACTTAGCTTGAGAAACCAAGAGCGAGGGGCTTGTTTCAGCCCGTAGATGGCTTTGTGAAGCCGACATACGAGATGTGGATTTGCATAAACGAAACCAGGGGGTTGTTGCATGTAAACGCATTCACTTAGATCACCGTTCAGAAAGGCATTGTTAACATCAACTTGACGAACAGGCCAACCTGAAGTAACAACATGGGTGAGCACAAGACGTATGGTAGTGTGACGAACCACAGGGCTAAAGGTCTCAGCATAGTCAAGACCGTGTGTTTGATGAAAACCTTTGGCCACGAGACGAGCTTTACATCGATGAAACGAGCCGTCTGCATTTAGCTTAGTTTTAAAAACCCACTTGCACCCAACTAGCGATGCATTGGGAGGGAGAGTAGTTAAGGTCCAAGTATTGTTAAAGAGCAAAGCATTGTATTCTTCTTGCATAGCAATAGACCAAAGCGGGGAAGCAAGAGCAATTTTAACAGAAGATGGAATATAAGGAATATCAGGAAGAGAGGAGAGATACACCTTTGGTTTGTGAGTGCCAACCTTTGCTCGAGTAACCATCGGATGGACGTTGGTCGTAGTGGAGACAGGGAGCAGTGCAGGGGCAGCAGAATGAACAGTGGGAGGACCAGCAAGAGGAACATCAGGAGGTGCAGCAGGAGGTGAGGTAGGAGGAGGATGAAACGGCACAACGGTGAGAGAGGGAGTGGAAGAAACAGTAGGCAAGATATCACCTGATGAAACAGCAAAAGGAAGCGTTTGTGCATTATAGGGGAAGTGAGTTTCGTTAAAAATAACATTGCGAGAGATAATAGTTTTGCCATCTGCAGTTAGGCAAATATAACTAGCACGGTGAAGACTATAACCAAGAAACAAACAACACTGAGAACGAAGAGCAAATTTACATGTGTTATAGGGGCGAAGGTTAGGGTAACAAGCGCAACCAAAAACCTTAAAATGAGCGTAATTAGGAGTGGTGTGAAAAAGTTTATGATGAGGCGTGTCACCTTGTGTAATAGGAGAGGGAAAAACATTAATGATATGAACAGAAGAAATAAAAGCCTCAACCCAAAATTTTAGGGGAAGGTTAGCATGGGCAAGCAACGCTAAACCCATGTCCACAATATGGCGGTGCTTTCTTTCCACATAACCATTTTGTTGGTGCGTGTAAGGGCATGTTAGACAGTGATGTATACCATGCTGTTGAAGAAAAGGAGTTAAGGCAAGAACTTCACGTGCATTATCAGTTTGCAAATTACAAATTTTATGGCCAGTTTGGTTTTCAACCAGAACTTTAAACTTTTTGAAAGCATGCGAAACCTGAGACTTGGTATGCAGAACATAAATCCATGTAAATTTGGTAAAGGCATCAAGAAAAGACACATAATATCTTGCTCCATTAGAAGCAAGCACAGAAGCTGGTCCCCAAATATCAGTATACACAAGTTGTAAGGGAGCAGTATAGACATTTAAAGAGGTGGGATAAGGAAACTGATGACACTTAGCACGCGCACATGCAACACAAAAATGAAGATCAGGTTTTACAGAGATATTACAAGACGAAAGAATTTTCTTTAAGGATTTTAAATGGCAATGACCAAAACGTTGATGCCAAAGGTTGATAGTGGCACTGTTTCCAGTAAAAGAAAGAGAATTAGCAGAGTAGTGTGATGAAGCCTTTAAGCCAGGAAAAGTGTACAACCCATCTTTAAGAGTTCCTTGAAGAAGGACTTGCTTCGTATCCTGATGCACAACATAACACGAGTGAGGGTAAAATATAAAGAAAACATTGTTATCACGAGAGAATTTTGAGACA
>Ga0123342_1003780_pt1 | contig 23840 bp, 15 predicted proteins | sample Turbeawhitnodule_FD_89960 | JGI IMG/M metagenome (GOLD analysis project Ga0123342, IMG submission 89960) | Root nodule microbial communities of legume samples collected from Mexico - Turtle bean Mexico white nodule | ecosystem: Host-associated > Plants > Roots > Nodule | place: Mexico: Nepantla... | reverse complement strand
GTATTGACCAGCTGAATTCGACCCATCATGCTAAGAGATTTACCTTTCCAAGATGCGAGCTTCAATTTAACTTTATCAGCCAAAGGTTGAAGAAACCGACACTTTGGAGCACCAACAAAGATAAATAAAATTAATATCGAATTAGCTAATACTATATTAAAAAAATATAAATATTAAAAATAAATAAAATTAACATCAATTAAACTAATGTTAACTTTTGTTCATGTCTAATATTTGTTTCAATTACACGAGCATAATATTTTTACTTATTTATTAATTAAAAATAATGGTGTCGTCTTCACTTTTAACAATAATTAACTTTATTATTTATTATGAGTACTAGTTAAACCCACGTAAACACAAATATTTATTTATTAAAAAAGTTAAAAATAATTAGCATCAACTTAAAATTTATTAAACTGAGCAACTAAATTATTTTAATTTTTTTTAAAAGAAAAAAAAACTTTTTATCCCACGTTAAAATCATAATTAACTCTAATAACGTCACAACTTAACTGCATTTAGAAGCTAATTTAATATTTTCTTCATTTTAAGATTATTTTACACTTTTTAACTTTTTTAAAAAAATTAACATTTTACATCACTTTAAAATCCGCTAATAACATCCTAATTTAGCCTTTTAATAATATTTTGTATTTATGCATCATGTGATTTAAAGGAAACTCATCCATACCTTCACTTATCTGGAAATGGTTTCAAGGATACAAATATCATAAGAACAATATTTCTTCTGCTCTGCCCGACTCACACGTTGGTCTTTTGGTGCCAACAAACCCCTTTTTAACAATCAACAAAAAATAAAAGAAATTGGCACTTTGGCAAGTTTTTCTTTATCATCCCAGATAATTTGTGTTTATTATTAATTTTGATTTTATTATTCTTAAATTATTTTATCGTTATTATTATGTTAATGGTTAATTTATACGTTGGTTAGTATTTTTTTTTTTTAGTTTTTACAATTTAGATCAGATTTTCTGGAAATGATGGCATCTAATTTTAACTAACAAGTTTATCAAGTTTTGGTTATTTTGGCTTTTACATTTCTTTCTTAAAACTGGTTGGACATATAGAATAAAAATGAAAAGGTTTCTTTTACCAAAAGAGGTAAATATGCTACTAATTCTTCCAGATATTAAAAACTAGAACTTTGTAAAAGTTGAATTAGCTATGTAATTGGTTACATTGTAAAATTTTATGCTATTTAACTCATTGTAGAACCACAATTATGTGATTGATTTTATAAATTCATCACTTTTTTTATTAAATCCTAATTTTTCATAAAATAGTTATAATAAAATATAATAGGAAAATTAACTCAATTTCTAATCGAAATTAATTCAAACAATTATTAACATACATATATATACAGGAAACACTCATACTTATTTTAAGCACTAAGTTGAATTTTTTAAGGTGTTAGGTACATAATATTTCTAGCCGTTTGAAAACGAAAAAAATAATTCTTACACCATCAATATATTCTAACCGGAATCTTAATTTTTTGATAAAATAAAGATTCATCGTAATAAAAATAAATGATGAAATAAAATAGATTATAAAATTTTATATTACATCAAGCATATAATTTGAAGATAAACATTTTTGCACGTCAATTAATCATAAATAATCCTTAGAATGATTTTGAAAAAAAAAATTAAAGTTGCTTGTGGTATTTTAGTTGATTGACTGTATAAAAAAGTTTAGAAGGATAAGACATGGTCGTAAAATCATATACTCTATAATGATCATGTCTCTTTTCCCTATAATGTGATTGACGAGCAAAGGCGCAAAAGGATGAAAGATACGAAACTTTTTCAGTATTTGATGATTTCCTTTCATTCATATCAGCTAATATTAGTGTAGAAATGGTGGAGAAATTTGGAACGATGGAAGGAGCTTTACTCCTTTTGCTCTTGCATAGAGGGTATCTTAAAAACTCCTCCGCAAATTATAATGTTTTAAATCTTCCTTTTGTCGTGTATACCAAAAACAAAAATGTCGGGTATGTCTAGAATTTCGTAAGAAAGCTCAAACTACAAGAGAATCCGAGTTTTATTTACTTATGCAGCAACATCTGCAATTTTGCACGTCTTATATTAAATCACAACTGAATTTCTAATGTGTGTGTATGGTTACAGGAACTCAAGTTAAATGACATTTATGGCTAAGAAAGGGGAGAAGTTATTCTGGTTGGAGGTTATTCTGCACCCACTTCCCGACCTTAGTATGTACAAGTCTTAGCATAAAGTTGATTTCAACATAAGGCTTAGTCTTGTTTTGTTCTTTTTGGTTTTCTTATGAATAACAAAAACAAAGAGTGAGAGACAAAACATGTGGAACAAAGCTCCTCTTATACGAAAATGAAAAAGTTATTTTGTTACCCTTTATTCATAAAAAGAAACATGCATGTCGAACAAGTCAGCAAAGAGACAATGGTAAGGTTTAGGACTAAGACTTTGTTCATGAAAGAGAATATGTAACATGCTGGATCTAAGGATTGCATAGCCAAATATGAGAGTTATGCATGTGAAATAATGAGCCCAGCTAGCTGGTATACAACAGAACTCAATTAATTTCTCGTTGCAGTGCCTATATTCTGTGTTGTGTTTAGCAAATTAAAGTCGACCCTGGATAGCTAGTACCGAAACCAGTGACATGTGCAGTACTGACACAAATAGTTTCTGAAACATTGACAAAAACCACTCCATGGAATTCTAAGTAACATGGTTATTTAGATTCGGTGGATGGTGTAATCAAGAGAGGGGAACCTTTATAGCTGTGTGTACAATTTTAGTAACCATGGAACCGAATTTTAACTTTGTCACGGAGCTCAACCAAACCACAATATTGGATACATATCATTCAGAATGAGTAAAGGAACCAAACTTTTTTACGTTTCCAAAAGCAACTTAGTTCTATATAACCAGATCTTGTTATATATGTTTCTTAGCTTAGAAAGCTCACGAGGTCTCTCTCTGCCACCACAACTATCTGCTACATCTAACTTTTTAATCACTTTCTGTTCTTTGGTTTTTCTGCTCCACGATACCAATAGTTAGATCTTAGAGTCTGAGACTTTATCCAAGAGTCACACCTCTATTTTTTAGTGTTTATAATGTCTAAACCACCGCCCTGTGAATAAACTACCAATATCTAAAATCATTAATAATCATTGAGCAATTATTTTCATCCACACCAAAGGGCACAATAAAACATTTTCTGTCTTTCCACCTCCCTCTCCAATTAACCAGGCTCAGTGCTGAAGGCATACATATACTCAAACTATATGTGAGGGAGAGAAATGCAGGGAAGGTTTCACAAAAAGTATGATTTATATTTGCCCCATTTGTAGGAATCATGTTCTTGTTACGGTTGAAGCAAGGGCGTCACTGATATCTAAACAGTAATGTAAAACCTATAACAAATAACCTTTGTGATATATGTTGCACCTTTAACATATGGTTGGAGTTCAGCATTAGGTCATAATAACAAAAGAATATATCTAAATAATAGAGAAAAAGGAGTATTGTGAATTGAATGAGTGGAAAAGAGAAGAGATTAAGATAGAATGTTAGGGTTTGATGATGAAAAAATGAAATGAGAAGAGAGGATATTGAGTGGGGATTGAAGGGAGGTAAGTGGGGTGCCCTGCAGCGGCGCACATGGCATAGGGTTTGACCCTTAAGGGTACATACGGCCAACAAAGTCACATGGGCGTTTTTGTGGGCCCTCACACTTCATCCACCTCTACCCAATGAATCTTACCACATGCCTCTGTTACCCATGGGTCCCACCTTCCTCCACCCTTCCCTCTCATCTCATTACCTCATAAGGAGGGATACAGCAAAAGGGGAAGAGGGAAATAACCTCCTTGCTTCACCATTTTTCCTACCTTTCAATGCTTCATTGTTATTCTCTTCATTATCATCTACACTTTATTCATTTTCCTTCACACAAACCATTTTCAACCTTTTCCTTTTACTCTTCTACTCCAGGACCACCCCATTATTGCATCATCCAAACCCTATTAAAACTCTAACAAGGTACCCCAAAAACTCTTCTACAAAATTCTCCTGCTCTAAGACAAAATTATCCAACTAAGCCAATAAAATTAGATCAATTATTATCCTTAAACATGTTATGAAGCACAAAAGTCCACTCATGGATTCACTTAAGTTTCTGAGTTTAGAATATATATACATCTCCTAACATATAAATGTTTGTAGTTTTGGTACAAGTAAATATGGGATGGGTTATTTCATTCTGCACCCCCCATACTTTTCAAGCTGCACCCCCAATAAAGACAATTTTACTTGAAAAAATGCATTTTCTAGATCTGTAAATATTTTTTAAAATGTGAAATTTAAAATGTATTTTCTGAATCTAAAGATATCTTTTAAAATACACAATACAAAATATATTCTAGAATATACATTTTTAAATATATATATTATGAAATACAAAATAAAAAAAATATTTAAAATTGAAACACCCCGTTCTATATTTATTTAATTTTTTATCAATAAAAAATTAAAATAAAATTATATTTTGAATTTCAAAATATATATTTTATATTTTGAATTGTATATTTTAAAATATTACTTTTTAGTATTATTGAATTTATAATATAGAAGGTCACTGTATTCTACAATTTTGACCTGAAAATGAAAAAACAAAAATTCACTAATAATTTATTTTAAAAAGGGTAAATTTGAAATTTTATTTTTTATGAGGATCCCGAAAAGTATGGTAGTACAAAATGCAATAGCCTATGGGATGGGGAAATAAAGGATTTGGAGCTATATATAGTTCATTTTTTTTTCTGGGAAACTAACACAAAAGAGAGTTCTTAAAGAAATTATTAGATGGTTTTAGGACTACCATTCTTTTATAATAATTATTTTCATGACATATATATTCAAATTTATCAATTTAAAGAATAAAAATAATTACAATTTATTATATATTATTTTACCCAATAATTTCATTAACCTTAAAAGAGCTTTTATGTAAGAACTTATTTAATTCATTTGAAAGAGAGAACAGAAAACTCAGACTTGCAGCACTAGAGATAAAAGATATAAGGTTCTTGATACATAGCACTGAAGTATGCAGATCAAAAGTACTTATTTTTTTCTTTTCCAAGATGTTAATGGAAGATTGTGCAATTACTAAATCAATTTCCTTGAGAATATGTCTCTGAATTTGCATTGTATAGTCATCCCACAAAGAAAGTCATAGCCAAACAAGATTTGTTGTTTGTGAAACCGGGTGTAAGAAACTACCTAGGCTAGAAAAATCTTCGACACAATAAGTTGTTTATGTTCTCACGATCCAGTGTTGTTTGCCCCAATGTTGAAAGGAAGCATCTATGTGCAAGGTCAACTTGTGCTCGTGCAATTCTAAAGCAACACCTCACATATCAATATACCACAAACCCAGTACATCTATGCACGCTACAACAACAACAGTAACGTCCTTCTTATATATCTACTTTTGATCCCACATTTTCTGTTGCTCAACCCTCTTCACCACTAAGCACGTCCCAATATAAAACTTTTTAACTTCTCCAAAATAAAAAGATTCTACGTACGTCATTCTAAAATTACGCCACTAATCCTTCCTTTTTACGATGACGTGAGTTGTCCAAAAGCTGTTATCACAACAAAGCATGATTTCTTTCTGTGCCACAGTTTCTAACAAATCACAACAACAAAATTCTCTTCAGCAGGGATCATTAATATTTACTTGGTGTCTACATGGTTATTGGCCACTCTCAATGGCATTCTATATTAAGGAAATCCATTCTGCATAGTATAAAGAAAATGATTATTGTTAGTAGTGAGGCATAGCTACTGTTAGTTGTTAGTGGAAGAATAACGAACTAAAACTATGCATAAATATATACTTGCAATTATGTAGTTCTAAATTGATTTCACATATGTAGAAAGTCATTTTGTGAAATTAGAAATCTAGTTCAGAAATGAAGTCTGAGTTTACAATCTTGTTATCAACTGGTCCCAAAGTTATGTCACGGATCGCAGACCGACAACGAAGTGATGCTAAATCCAAAGATGAATAACTAAGTTCACACCCTGCAAGACTCTGCTGGATGAAGAATACCATAATGCAATGTACATTTAATCCTAAACATTTGTCAGCAACACGAAAGAAACATAAAGTCCCTTCTATTTTTGTTTTCCTGAAAGAAGAAAAAACATTTACAGTTGCTAACTCACATGTCTTTATTAATTTGTGAGCTGTGAGTGCGTGCATGCAGTAGAGTTTAGCCAAGAAAAAGTTATACATGATACTGATAGGTAGTAAATACCACATCTGCATTAACATGATATATATATAAAGCTGTGTATACAGTACACAGATACATGATAGCAATGAGCTAGCTTGTATGATAGTAAACAGTAAATTTACCGTTTTGGTGAAATGAGAAAACCCTAGAGTGGTGATAATAAAAAAAGATAAAGAAAAAGAAAATTGTAAAATGTAAAAGGAGATAAGCAAGAGGAAGTGGGCATCCACTTCCACTTCTTCCACTCAACAATCATAGGAAGATAACATGACGTTGTCGTTGCCTATCCCAACAAGGTTGTAAAGGTCTTGGTCGCACATTCCTCCACGTGGCACAAGCCCATTGCTCCATGAACTTGTTAAAATGACAAACCACCCCATCCGTTCTTCTATTAATGCCCACCTCACCCAAACTAAAGGGCTCCCTCCAACAACTGTTAACGTAACAACGTGCCTGCCCCTATATCTCACCCCACTACTATTATTATTGCACAAAAGAGCCAAATCCCTGAATGCTTAGAGAGAGAAAGAGTGATAAAGTGGAAGAAAAGAAGGAGAGTGAAACTTGATGGAAGCTGGCCTTATGAAGGAGAAGATGGTGTTTGAGGAAACTGAACTCAGGCTCGGACTTGGACTGCCTGGAAATGGAGCCACGCCAACTGAATCAGAAGGAGTGAGGAAGAGAGGCTTCTCTGAAACTCAGACTGAAACAACCACTGTTGATTTGATGCTTAACCTCTCTCCCAAGGAAGCTGCTTCTGCTCCATCACCAGATCCACGTAATATGCCAAAGACTTCGCCTAAGGACAACACTTTGATTCCTGATCCTGCCAAACCTCCTGCTAAGTAAGTACTACTTCTTCAGAATACTTTAATACTGGTACACAACAAATAAGTAACCAAATTTAGTCTTCAAAATACTAATTTTGAAGCTACCTTTTTTAGTGTTTTTTTTTAAATATTATATTTTGTCACCGCCTTCTTGTTTATGCATGTGTAAAAACTGGACAAAAAAAGAGAGACTTGTTTTAGCTAATTTTCTATCTGTAATTTTTTCATTATCTTCCATGGAGTTAAAACATACAAGTTTAAGGATATCAGTGCTTATATTAATGATATGTTGAGGTGTCTGAATAAGATTTAGAAAAAGGAAGTCAAAAGGATGGATAGATCATTAGAAATAAAGAAGAAATTAATCGCAGTGACTAAATAGTTCACTCGATAGTGAGAACAGGGAATTGGATCTACATCTACATCACCTCAAATGGTTTGGGTAGCTAGTCATACACAGGTGAGGTGACAAAGCAATAATATTTTCATACATATATTATTTTGCAGACTGTTTAAACATGTGATGTATGAAACAATTAAGCAAATCGATTTATATAGATGCTCATCTATTTGCTTATGTAACAAAACGAATAGAGAACTGCATAATAGCATACAATTCGCCATAGTTTAAGTCTTGAGGCGTTGCGAAGCTATGGATTTCATGGCTAATAAGCAAGGAAGCTGATGAATTTGAATTAATTAATTTATTTTCAGTTTCATTATCTGTATAATTTCATCCCAACCCTCCAATTACGAAGTGATTGTGAGAATATGAATGAATATTTTAGGGAGCAAGTGGTGGGATGGCCACCAGTGAGGTCTTTCCGGAAGAACATGTTTGCAGCACAGAAGAGCATGGTAGAGGAAAGTGAGAAGAACAGCCCTAATGCAAGCTTTGTGAAGGTGAGCATGGATGGAGCACCTTATCTCCGGAAAGTGGACTTGAAGATGTACAAGAGTTACCCAGAGCTCTCAGATGCCTTAGGAAAAATGTTTAGCTCCTTCACCATTGGTAACTAATCAATTAACCACTCATTAATTTTATCATCTATATAGCTTGTAAGAAAGCTATGTATGTATAGTTTCTTTCTTCCTAAACCAGCTGAAATAACATGCCTCTATTTATTATAGAGGAAGGTTCTTATACATAATCATTCAGTTATATTATTGTTGATGATAATTTATGATGCATATTTTTTTTCTTTATTATTATATTGAACACAGAAGATATGGATCTTAAATTTAATTTTGTAGTAAGCGAAGCATCCATGCATGTGAATATAAAATTGAATCGTGCATGTTATTGGGTGATATTAATTATTGGTGTGCTGTTGATATATTGAAGGAAATTGTGAATCCCAAGGCTTTAAGGATTTCATGAATGAGAGCAAGTTGATGGATCTTTTGAACAGCTCCGACTGTGTCCCGACCTATGAAGACAGGGATGGCGACTGGATGCTTGTCGGTGATGTCCCATGGGAGTAAGTTATCTTCCACTTCATCAACCCAAATTATTTAGCTTCTAATAATTTGACCGTCTAATAGTTTAAATAAAAAAAATATAAAAAAAGAGGGAACATAAAGGCACAAAAAGAAGATAGGAACTTGATATGCACATCGCATTGTTATTTCAAACAAGTCCTTATCCAATAAACATTGCGTAAAAAAATATGCATGTTTTAAGGAAATAATGTGTGATCATCTAAAATATTTTTATCGTATATCCATGTGCATCAGAATCAGCATATCCTCTTATTATGCTACACCGATTGGTGCACAAACTTCATATTAAAATATGCAATATGGGAAGTCATTTTTTTTCCATTGATAAACAACAGAAAATCTTGTAAACTTTAGACTACTTCCCAATTCTCAATTATTATGTAATTAATTATTGTATAATTCATAAATAACATGAATTTATTTATTTATTGTGTCAACCAGGATGTTTGTTGAATCATGCAAGCGTCTACGCATCATGAAAGGAAAGGAAGCTATTGGACTGGGTTAGTATCTGAATTTGTTTTACGTATAGTTTTAATATAAAAAAAAAGAAACCCTACTTATTAGTAAATAAGTGTTCTGTTTTGATTAAAAGAAAGACATGCATATTCTGAAATGAAAATGGTTGGTTATTGTGTCTCAGCACCAAGAGCCATGGAGAAATGCAAGAACAGGAGCTAGAGCAGTAGTTACCACCAGTTCATAACCTGTTCGAGCATCGTTAGTGGTGCCCAGTTGACTTAGTAACTGAAGCAAAGTTAAGCTGCAGCAGACACAGATGGACAGAGCAGGGTGTTAAAATATAGTTAATTAATTGTGCATCATTATTATGGTTTGTTATATAATATTTCAAACAAAGCAGTGAGATGTCTAAGTGAAAATTATGAACAGAAACGTTAATGGCTCTAAATTATGTTCCAAGACTTTCTTGTTTCTTTAATTGTTGTGTGCTTGCGTAATAAGTTTAATAAGTTGCTTGTCTGTTGTAGTTATATATATTTTTCATTTTCTACTTTTCAACTTGTCCTTTTTTCTTCTCCGCTATCATTGATTCCTTGTATTAATCAAATTTTTTATTTTGTATAATATTAAAATGTATTGCATGGATGTTAGTTTTTGTTTTAGGTCTAGAATGGAGTAGCTAGTACTTGAAATGTTCCCTAAACATCATGGATTGGGGGACAAGATCATGTGCACGCACAAAGAGCATTTATGCATGCCTATATTAAAAAAAGTTTACTTTCTTATTCTTTTATATATATATATATATATAGATATAGATATATAGATATAGATATAGATATAGATATATGAGTTATTCATCATCAGTAGAGAATTAGACAAAGCCATTTTTAGTATCACCTATTTATACATCTCACTTTTGTTTCTTTATATAAATTATTGTAAGAGTATTTTGTATGATTAATACTACTAAGACAATCTTCTTAACGTAATGACTCAACAGTACTTGGTTGGATAAATATAAAGAGAAATTTACATTACAGATAAAGAATTAGAGAAAAATTATATACGTATGAAGAATTAGATCAAGAGAAAAATAATATTATTAAAATTTTATAGTATATGAATAATATAACTCAAAATTAAAGCAAAAAAGAGAAACTGAAGAATTAAAGAGAAAAATTAGTGACAAAAATTGTTTTTTGCCACTAATATTGGGGGACAAAATAATTTAGGGATTTAAAAATTACATATGAATTGTTTTGTCTTTAATTTTTGTTGTAGATTTTATGTGGTGGCAAGACTTTTATATGGAAATTGTTATGTTATGAATGTCTAACCAATAATTAAAAAGGTAAAAATAAAAACATATAGGTTGAAGAAGAAATGTGTAACAAAATATTATTATTTGTCTTTAATTTAAAATGATTTTTTCTACCTTTTGAATTAGGACACCATTTTCGTACCCCCTCTCCTAAAATTCTTCTCATTCATGAAAGCATTTTTTTTTTCTTTCCTGATTACGAAGACTCTATATTAATTAATATTTTACGTATAAGTGGTCTTTTATTTTGGTTCAGTTGATTGAAACATAATCGTTCATTTCTCTATATCATGTTATAAATATTAAGGTTCGGAATTTTTTTCTCTCTAAAACACTGTAAAATTTTAAAACTATTTTTATCAGTTTAGAGCATAGGATATACAGTTTTTTTCTTTAAGTTACTTTTTTTTTTTAAGTTATTTATTTTTTTAAACAGTGAATTAAGCCATCTGCTTTAAAGATATTCTAAATCTCTAGATCTTTCAAACAAAAAAAAATTTAATTATAATAATTCAATTCAAATTTTAAATTAATAAAAAAAATTATAAATACAAACTATAAAAATGTAAGTTTTATAAAATAAACGAGGGAGTAATTTATTTATTTTTACAAGAATGTTAATTTTCACTGTGCCTATAAATATGTATCGAGATACCTGATGCAATTTAACATCTTTTGGTACTTTTGGGTAGGGTGAGAGGATCTTCTGACCTTAAACAGTAGTAATACTAATGAGTCAATGTCACTGAATTAATGACTCTTTAAGACGATAATGAGTCACTGTCACCAACTTAATGACTCTTTAAGACGACAATGATATATTCTTCTGACAATTACTTTGCCAGAAAATATGCTTATACTAATATCCTCTCAAATTGTTCCTTTCAATTTCTATATGTTACCAAAACGCAAATTGTCATCGATTATTTGAGAATGTCCTGAAAATTATTTGCAATGTCTGCTTTTGCAAGGAAATACCAGTGTTACTGTGAACCACAGTTGTTGCCTCACTATTAATGGAAGGAAATTAACTTTATATGAATCTGCTATATTTTTTTCCCTTTCCTCTGCATTCGGTGGAGACTGAAAATAATGAACAGAAACTTCTCGCCATTATCATATGTTTTGAGCAGCTAAGCACTAGTACTAAACTTTTCCATGGAAGCAAGGACACGAGGGCCAGTTTTGTTCATACGGACAATTATTTTTTGTCAAGTTTCAATAGAAAATTAATTTAGACTTATTTTAAGTTTGTATTTTTAAAATTTATTTTGGTTAAGTCAAAAGGATTGTACCTGTTTTTCTTAATTGGTGTGTACCTGTTGCACTTTAACCTAGTGGATCATCCACACCATCGATGGTTGGTTGTCAAAGTATTTCAACCCATTACCCATGTTTGGCTTCCTTTAGCATCAAAATGAAATACATCATATATCCTATTTTTTTTATTTTATTTCTTTTGTCAATGCTTGCTTACTGTTTGAATGTCATGCTTTTAACTTCAGATTTCTTAAAACATCTTCCAATAAATTTTTGAAAAATATTCTCAACCTTCCCTTGTGAATCAAAGACTGTAAAAATTCAATCAAGCATTCATAGGAACTACTTGTTCAGAATCTCACATTTACATCCTAAAATTTGAGAATGGGTTTCCAAAAGTCACAAACCCTTCTCTTTTACCCAATTCGAGAACAGGCTATTCAAAATAAAAATAAAATCACAGCATATAATAATTAAATTCCCCGCCATAATATTAATTCTATATTATTATTTATATTGATATTGAGGGGGGATGTGATTTCAATATAATATAATCTAACTATTTTTCTGGAGGTTATTTACAATCACAAAATTCATTTTTTCCAAGATTTGTTTCATTTTATGAGAAACCGAAACATTATTATTATACAAAACTAAACTCATTATTCAAAAAATAAATAATTCTTTTAGGGGAAAAAAAGCTGTAACAAAATGCAAAAAGCCGGATTTATGACTAAAGGATGAAGTCGAGCATGTGTATATTAACACTTCTAGGCTATCATCACATATAGTACATAATGAATGACTGGGAAAACATCCTAAAAAATAGTTTTTAATTTTATTAAAATGAGACAATCTTGCAAATATCATACAACAATTTGATAAACATGAACATTTGTCTGATAAGACAGTTCTAGGTGCTAACTTCAGAGGCTAACATGAAAATTGAAAACTAATGATGCATAATGCATCTAGAATTTAAATAATACCGCATTGCACATGTATGTATACATTAGAGAATCAGTTGAAGGGAATACAATTATCAGCCCAGAAGCACATTACAATGCTGTCTCTCGATCCTCCTCCGTTTTTTTTCAGGTTCAGGGGACTGCAAACAAACAAAATAGTTTATAAATAACATCATTGCATGTAAAAATGCAAAACATAGCACGAGTTAAGAAGACTATGCTAGTTATAAATAAATAATAAATATTTTCTGAAGGGGGATTGAAACAAACACCAATTCATTTGAGAAACATGTGATCCTTTGTATTATTGATGCACAATGCATTTAACTTTTCCACACAAACCAAGACAATATGTACAGTGGAACATGTCACATTACCTCCTCGCTTAGTAAATGTGGAACCCGAACCCTTTTGGAGCCATCAGGTAGACGTTTAGAAGGTGAATGGTTTTCCATAGCAGCAAAAGAAGCATCACGAACCTGAATACAAATTAAGTATATTCAATATCAGAACCGAAGAAGCATGGAATATCAATCCAATTAGGTCCAAAGTATTTTGTATGCTTAGTCAAACTGCACTTTTTTAGCACCATTAGTTCTTCAGATCCAACATCAATTCATGAAATGCACGTCTTAAGACACAGTAATCTATTATGGAAGAAATCATCTGAAGAATTACTTAATTACCTGACTCTGTATGGCGCCTATTAACATATCCTGACAACCTGATGCATGCACATTTTCCAAAGTGGGACACTGGAGCAAAAGTCTTCCTGAAACAGTTAAACGAAAATAGTCAAATATTACTATTGTAAAGGAAATCTTAATGTGATGAATTTTATTTTCACATGATAATTACTGAAAAACAAGAGCATGAATGACTACCTGGATGCAAATTTGTACAAGAATTCAGATTCAAATCAATAAGTCGTGGGCAGTTTAAATACAGGGCCTGCATATTCATTGAAAAGAAGATACAAAGATTAGAAGAATTGGAAAGACTATATAGCATAAAGATCTTTAGTCTAATGAAACTCACGTCTAAGCCTGTGCAGCCCCAGAAACTGAGTTTCCTTAGACGGCTGTGTTTGATTATTAGTTTTTGGTTTATAAGGTGTACATTAGAGCCAGACGTCTTCTGTAATTTGCAGTTGTCTTCGTCTGCAGCTGGATTTTGCATATTAGGATCACATATGGTCATGCCACAGTCCATAATTTCAAGGAGCGGCAACTGAAATGTCGCAAACTGAATACCACCTAAATCACACGACAGCAGATTAGGAAGCAGAAACTCAAGCTAGCATGAAAGTTTTGTGGGGTAATTGAATAAGCAGTAGAAAAATACTTGAAGTCACGTTGGGGCAAAGAGCAAGAAGGAGTCTTGTCAGAGTATCAGGGAACACATTGCAAATCATACTAATGCCACTGTCACTAACACCAGACCTGTGACAATTTTCTCCATTATACACAATTTCCAAGAGATAAACAAGGAAATTAAGGAAAAAATGCATTCTTGAAATAAATTGTTGTATTAAATTGTCCATTATCTGTGTACAGTATTGACTTCCATAGATTTACTACATTTAAAGACTCCTATAGAACTTGATTACAGTAAGAATGGATACATACCCACTGAGATCAAGCAGTTCAAGATTTGGATAGCTTGAGGAAATTGCAGCAACAGATGCATCAGTTATTTCAGACCCAAGAACAAGAGAAAGCATTCGCAGCCCCCTTCATTGTATTGAAACAAAACTTCAGTAAGCTCATCAAATCAAGTGTACGTTAAATCAATAATTAACTCTTAAAAAATAGAAGTAAATAAAAATGTCATTCTTGCATCCCGTCAGAATTCAGTTATGCATATTAGAGTCAGGATTAGAATTATAACTTGATTGTTGCCTAGTAATTTGTGAGTGTCCTGTGTGCATGCGTGTGGGTTTGTGAGATTGTAGACATGTTATTTGTTTCATTTCCTTTCTTAAGCACATCATTTTTAGAGTGCAGCAGAAATTTGGAAATGATCCTGTTTGGTCATGTAAAATGTTTGGTTCATTCACCACCAGATAGTGTAAACACTGACTAATACAGATGTAAAGTTCAAAAGCACTCTAGATTGCTAACTATCATCTATAGGGGAGAAATTTCAACATGAAGGCATATTGCCAATGTTACAACTGAACAAAATATAGATCAAAAAAATAACAAACCTCAACTGAGCAGCTGTAAGAGCAAGCACAGCAGAATGTGAAAGCCGTTCTGAAGCTATATGTATGTTTTGCAATCTCGGGCAACTTCTCCCCAAGCCTTCAATCATAGTGGTGAGATCTGTAGTATCATTTTCTTGGCAAGAAAACTCCAAGGAAATCTCCCTCAATTGGGGACAATTAAATACCTACAATTTCAGGCATGTTAGCAACTAGAATTCACACAGAATGCAAACTCAGCAACACATAAACTTAATTAGTGATCGTGTCATAAACAAAACAGGAGAAAAATGAAAGGAAATGACAATAATCACCATCTTAGAGAGAGAGTGCAAATCTGATAACCAGAGTGTAGAAAGACTATACGAACAGAGGACAAAACCCCCCAGGTTAGAACAACCTTCCATCTTGAGGGTTTTGAGGCCTTTTTTATCAGCAACAAACCGGCCTAGTTCATCCCTGTGTTTTCATAATTGAACATCAGATAAAGCTAGAGAGCAAAAGGCAGCATAATTTGGTTAAACTTGCATATGTTAATGTCTAGAAGCATATAAGCATTAGAATGAAAAAGAATGACAGTTAAGAGATTGAACAGATCAGCAAACAAAGACATTGAATCAGAACAAACTTTCACACCATATACTTGCATAAAATAAAGATCATACCATGTGTAAATTTCACGATCAGAAGAACTTATTCTACGTGGAAACAAAAAAATGTTTAAAACTAAGAAAACAAGATCGAGTGATACCCATTGATTCGAATGGATGCAGAATCGAACGTGGAGATCTCCATATACTCAAGATTAGGGCACGAGAAGGCAACGCAAGCCAACATAGTTGAATCAAAATCACTGCAGCATAACAACAAACAGGTTAGATCAAAATCACTGCAGCATAACAACAAACGGGTTATATTCATTAAAGAAAAATCAGGCATATTAATAAATTGGGGATTGTCATCCGGATCCCATTTTCAAAATTCAATCCATCCATTCTCTTTATTTTATGTGTCCACATTATCCCTAGTCAAGGGCATGTTACTAATCTCTCTATTCAGACGTTAGTTTAAAAAGATCGACTTCGATCAACAGAAACTTGCTTCCATGTTTAAATATATCTAGGTTATTACTTTTTCCAAGTACCAAAATAATCTCTGAACAATTTTTATCATATCCACTCGCCAATCAAAACAACATCGCAGATGAAGGTCCTACCTCTCCATCCTAAGGGAGAGTCTCACAATCCCAGGACATTTCTGCAACATCGAGGCAACAAACCCAACTGTAACATTGATCGGAACCCTAAGTTTCAACTCCTCAGCCGCTCTCCATATCCTCTTGGCGGTCTCCCTCCAGCCACGGCACACCCTCGCGGCGGACAGCAGCCCTGCCGGCGGCAGCCTCTTCATCACATCCCATAGGAGGTTCCCCGGCAGTCCGCACAAATTGGCGTCCAGATCCAGATCGGGATCGGTTTCAGAAAACAAATCCGCGTCCGCTCTTTCTTCCAGTTCGGACCGATCGAATCCAGAACCGCGTTCATCAAGATCGTCAAAAGACAGCGCCCGACGGAGGGTCGTGGGAAGATTTCGAAGGCCGGAAGAGGCAGAAGAAGGAATGGATACCACGGAGAGAGAGGAATCGGGAGGGGCAGGAGTGACAGAAGCCGAGACAGGAGTCTTGATGGTGCAGTTGTGGCCTTTCTTTGGGAGGCCACAGCGACCACAGTTGTAACTGCCACGCTTTTTGGCACGCTTGCCATCAGCGGCGACATCTCCGCCGTGGACAGGTGGAAGCGCGGCGGTTACTTGCATAGTGGATGGATAGAGTGTGGGATTGAATGGCGATAGACGGAATATAAGAACAAAGCGCGGGTAGGCTTCGCGCGCTTATTTTTGGTGTTTTTATAATATGCTTCTTTCTTTTTAATATTTTTTTTTTCTTTCAAATGAACCGAGCTTATATAAATACGAAATACGCCTCAAGCATATTCAATAGATGTAACTATTGAAGGTTTTGGCCATAAGTAACAACGGATCCTTCCTTAAAAATCACAATTATTTATTAATTTGATAGATTTTTTATTCTGTAGAATGATTTATTAAATTTGAAAATTAATTAGGTTTTTTTTCTATAATTATAAACTTTTTTCTTCACATGTAAATATACAAACATTAATTTCTTTATTAAATAAAAAAGTCTATGAATATACAAATTTATACAAATATAAAAAATAGTTTAAATATTATATTTTCATTAGGGTTGATTGTTTTCATTAATTTCTAGTTCTTTCAAATAACTGTTTAATATATTGTGTATATTTATTTATTAAAATTAATTGTATATAAATTGTCAATTTTCTAGGAAAAAATATGACTAAAAAAATATAACTAAGGTACATAGTATATTTTTCTTCCTATTTAATGATTAAAAAATCTATTTGGCATTCATAAAGATGTGATACATATATAACTATTAATTGTGGATGAATATAAATAATACTATAAAATGATTTATGTTAATATACTGTTAATATATTTGAAAACTTTATAGAAATTAGTTAATTTTTCAATTATATTAATATTACAATAATCTACATTTAGCGTTAAAATTTTATAAAATATGTTTTGCTTGAAAGTATATATCAATGTTGTAATGTTATTTACATTGAAAATCCCTTTTAAAAAATATTTTTTAATTCACAATATAAAAATTAAAATATTTTAGTAGAAATAAAAACGTTTGAAATATTTTTAACAATATACAAATAAATGTTTTTAGAAAAGTAATGGACTAAATTTTTGGAACAAAGTTAGGCTACTTCAAACCAATAATAAATGACAAAAACTTATTTACCAAATTTATTTTACTTCAAAATGTTATACTAATATTTTTTATCAAACAATATTTTTTATATTATTCAAGCTAAATACCGAAGTTAAGATTGAGTTGCCATTTTTTTTAACTAACAATGTTTTCAATAACTCAAAACCTACCAAAATTCGTAACATTATTTCAAGTTTAATTTACTCACAAAAATAAAGTTTAACTTATGTTTATTTTGACGTTAGTTTTATAAAATGTTAAAAATAACAATAATGTTTTTAAGAAGATACCATGTATATTTATGCACACTCATGTATATGGATTTAATAAGATGTGGTAACAGTGTATAAATTCTTAATGGCATATTAAATACATCTAGTTATTATAGCAAATGAATTATAATACCACTCTTATATTAATTCCTAATTGTTAATATTGTCACAATGATCTTTATCAAATATATTTAAATATAGGAATAAAGACATATAACTTATTAAAGAATTAGTACACTTAGAATCTACAAAATCCATTATCAAAATTACTAGTATATTCAGAATAAAAAAAAATATCATATCCTATCATGTTAACTTTATTACTTTTTAATGTTGTTTCCCTAATTTTAACATAAATTTATAGTTTTAGCTTCGTTTTAGCTTCATTGCATGCCAAACTCAGTTTAATGAAAACTCAGTTTATTATTATAGGAGTACTTAGACACATGTATTTTTTTCTATATTTATTTTTTATAATATATTTATTTTTTTATAATGTTTTTTAACCATGATTCGTTATTGTTATCCTAGATATAAAATAATAATTGTAAATTTATTCAAGATACGCATTGATTCAATGTTTATGCATGATTGACAACAAAGTAAGTATGAAGGATGTAACAATATTTAAAACTTTATTTCTTGTTCAAATTGTATCACATCAAATGTCTATGTAGAATGACTAACAAGACAATGTCAATTATATTAAAGTTGTTAGCATATGCTTTGATCATGCTAAAATTTTATGTTCATTTTATGAAGTAAAAAAATATTAAAAGTTTGACATTCATTACACAAAAGTTGATGCTTTCCCAAATGATTGCATGTTACACAAAGATAGAGAATTTTGTAAAAAAAAAAATCAATGAATCTAAATAGAAGAGAAGAAAGAATAGCAAAACTATTGATGGAACTACTAAAAAGCAAAACAAAATTCCTGCTAAAGTTTTTCCAATATAAAAAGCACCAGAAAATTATACCGATGTATATTTAGTGCAATTAATAGAAGAATTAAAAGAGTTGTGGAACAATTGACTTAAAACTTTTGACTCATATAACAATTAAGTATTTAATATGCATGCAACAATATCGTGGAACATTACTGATTTTTATAGTCTCAGAACCTTATATGGGTGGAACACACGTACTGTTGTCTTGTCCTAAATGTAATCTTGACACAACTCTTAAGAAGATTTAGGATAAATTATTTTTAATGAATGATCAACGTTGTTCTCACATTATGTCACATGAAGATGTTATTTCCTCTTTCATTTTTTACAGTCATGGTTCATTTGGTGGAAGACGCGAAACTTGAAGAACATGTCCATTATGGATGGATGTATCCTATTGAGATACTTAGAAAAATTGAAGTATTATATATTGTGTGCATAACAAGGCTTTGAAGTATTATATATGTGCGTAACAAGACACAACCAGAAGGGTCAACAGTTGAAGGTTACATAGTTGAAGAGTCTTTAACCTTTTGTTCTACATATATTAAATGAAATTAAGATTGTGTTTAATTGAATAACGTGTTAATAATGAATAAGACACTATCTTATAATGAACAAGACATTATCTCATACAGAGTAAGCACTTTTTTTCCACCAGTTGGAAAATTAGTTTGATGTTTTATTTAATTCTCTTTATAAGCAAAAGAAAAGTTACAAGCACATTGTCATGTATTGACTAATTGCGTCAAAATTGACAATATTATGATTATTCTACAATTGACCACTAACCATATAATTATTATTTATTTAATTTAGAAAATTTAGAGATAGTATACAAAGACAGTTAAGAAGTTGTATACGGTCATTCTCTATGATAGATAAAATGGTTCATATAGAATTTACATAATGATTTTATCGTCATATATGCATAATTTCCATTGTTAAGCTTTGATTATATTGAATATATGCAATTATTTTGATCATATTTTCCTTTTTTATATATAAGAAATTATCTGAATGGACCATACTCAAATGATTTTAAAGTTCTTATCTATGGGTCAATTAATTTTACAAAACGTTATGATACGTTATGGTGCCTTACAATGTTAATGACTTTAAATGCATACAGTGGAAAGAGATGAATGACTTAAAACACAAAATATATGAATGACGATCAAATGCAATTTGGGAGTGTGTCTTGTTTCGGAAAATTGGTAGACATAACTAAGATAAACTACAATGTTGATTTTCTGTTACTTTGCTCAAATGTATGTGGATTAATACAACTACTTATAGAGGGATTGTGACAAATGATATGAGATTTACATTAGTAAACTTTACACGCTTGATATACATTGGTGATAATGATGATGGCAAACAATATATCCACCTACAAAAGCTCAAATGATTTATTATTAGTGGATGCGTTAGATAAATATTGGAGCATTCTTGTGCATCTAAAACCACAAGATTTATATGACATGAGTGAAGATAATGGTGTCACTTTTAATGAATGTTAACTATTTTTACAACAAAATTTGAAAACTTTATTTGTAAACTTAAAAAGGAATATATCATTAAGGTCCTATTTTTAATTGAGAATTTGTATATTACTTTTGTTTAAATGATCATCCTTATTACTTATAAATGTTTTATATTAGGTAATTATGATTTATTGAATTTGTGATTTGACTTGTATTAATGTTATTATTAAAAGAATACCTAAAGATAAAGAAAATATCCATTAGGAAGACTAAAATAGTAGAACATGAGATCTTGAATAACACATTTAACCAAGTTCTAACCCTTCTCCAAAATAAAAGTATCTAACATTCATCTACAATATGTCCATCTGCACCTCATCCATCTTTTCCAATTAAGTTGAATTAAAAAAATTTAGTCCCTTACTAATTTTGAAAATGATACTTTAAGATAACACCTAAGTAATATTGATTCCATGTTTATTCTTAAGAGCATCATAGTTTAGCATAACACCTCAACTTCCATTTGCACCACAATCTATAGCATAACACCTCAATTTGCATCTCAACCTTGCAATATGTTTATACTTCCATTTCTATTTAGCATTATGTTTAAAAATATCTTCTTTTTCATATGTATTCTTCTAGTTAATATGTAACACCTCACGTGGATTCTCATCCTATATAGAAAGCCTCCACTCCCACACGCACCTGAATTTAATTCAATACCTTCAACATCTCAATCTAGTAAGATGTCTTACTTACATATCATTTTGGTACTTATATATCAAATGCATAGACAATATATATATATATATATATATATATATATATATATTAAGTGACTTATATTAATTTCTAGGATGTTTGAAGAAGATGTTACTTTCTACTATAGTAAGACCAATTTTGCACATGAATTTCAATTTTAATTTGATAATCAACCTACAAGTGAATTTGTCCATGACTACATTTGAACCTACACCAATGTTACAATTTGATGGTGAAGGGGAGGACAATTTGGATATTGAGATGCAATTTGAACAATCAAGGCATGTATCAGGTAAAAGATCATGGCTTGTTGATGTCATTGATAAGTTACTCACACAATATTTTTTATGTTTGTCTTAAATTAACAATAAATTTTTATATTTATTTTGATAGATAATGAAGTCACAAAAGTTAGAAAAGAATTATAGTGAATGACGCTATGTTTTTATCCGTTGATTTTTGTTTTGCTCAACAATTAATAAATTAAATAATTGAGACACTTTAGGGGTGTCTTAACCCATTTACATTAAAAAGTACTTTACCAGTTTTCTATACTCCAAGCCAATATTAAACAGCAAAATAAATATCATAAAGGAGTTCATCCCTCTAACAACACCCCAATGAAAATACATCTTTTGATGAAGTCCTTACTATACATGTCACATAGTTTCCTATCTATGTTGTCTTTTTATTACATTCAGCCATAATCATAGTTTATTAAGCCAGTTTACCCTCCTTTATGTTAATCATTCGTATAAAATACAAATATACATCTGAGTCAATATTATCTATACTTTCCTTCCATCATGTGGCTCCTCTTTACCCCCCTGCAAACCAAAAAAAAAAAAATTCTCCACTAAAGAGATAAAGTTAGTAATACAAACACAAATAGTTTATTAGACCATATACTTAATTGGTTCCTTCATTAAATACCACTCTTGCTCCTGTTAAGCGAACAACCATTATAAATAACATTACCCAAAAAATTGCAGCCTACCTGAAACAGTATCTCATAACCTCACACAGTCTTTTTGTCATCTATTTCACATTCCCTTTCTCCTCTACTTACTCAGAGATCTCAAGCATTCCTTAGGGACCATACACCATTGAGGGTATGTAACAACAACTGAATATTCTTCACTAGATATCACGCCTTGAGTTGTTTTATTAGTGGAGCATGGATGAATAGGTTTATAGGCCGTGTTGAAATAAATGTTAATGCATTTTTTAGACCCTATCAAAGTTGAAGGAAAGATTATCAAAGATTACAAATAATAAATACTTAAAAAAAAATCATGTTACACCTCTTTTTTTTTAAAAAAAAAAAAACATAACAAAATCATTCAACTAATTGGTTTATGTATTATTTTTAATGTTTTAATTCATATTATATTGCAATTGTCATTAAATTTAATTGTGTAATGATTTCTTAAGGTTTTTTTTTATCAGCAAAAAGGATATCTATCGGGTTGCCCCGGCTCAGACGGGGCCGGAGATTTTTGAAGGTTAAGTTTAAAGTTAAATATGATGATCATGTAAAATATTCTTCAAATCACTTAACACAAAATAGAATGAGTATAAGCAATTATTCTTCAAATCACTTAACACAAAATGCCAACCCAAACAGTTTTATTAGACCATATACTTAATTTGTTCATTCATTAAATATCACTATTGCTCCTGTAAAGTGAACAACCATTATAAATAAACATTACCCAAAAATTTGCAGTATACCTGAAACAGTATCTCATAACCTCACACAGTCTTTTTGTCATCTATTTCACATTCCCTTTCTCCTCTACTTACTCAGAGATCCCAACCATTCCTTAGGGTCCATACACCATTTAGGATATGTAATAGCAACTGAATATTCTTGACTGGATATCACGCATTGAGTTGTTTTATTAGTGGAGCATGAATGAATAGGTTTTTAGGACGTGTTGCAATAATGTTAATGCATTTTTAGCACCTATCAAAGTTGAAGGAAAGATTATCAAAGATTACAAATAATAAATAATTAAAAAAATCATGTTACACCTCTTTTTTTTAAAAAAAAAAATACATAAGAAAATCATTCAACTAATTGGTTTATGTATTTTTTTTTAATGTTTTAATTCATATTATATTGCAATTTTCATTAAATTTAATTGTGTAATGATTTTTGAAGGTTTTTATTTTTTTTTTTATCAGCAAAAAGGACATCCATCGGGTTGTCCCGGCTCGGAAGGGGCCGGGGATTTTTGAAGGTTAAGTTTGAAGTTAAATATGATGATCATGTAAAATATTCTTCAAATCACTTAACACAAAATAGAATGAGTATAAGCAATTATTCTTCAAATCACTTAACACAAAATGTCAACCCAAGCAGTTTTATTAGACAATATACTTAATTGGTTCTTTCACTAAATACCACTCTTGCTCCTGTTAAGCGAACAACCATTATAAATAAACATTACCCAAAAAATAACAGCCTACCAGAAACAGTATCTCATAACCTCACACAGTCTTTTTGTCATCTATTTCACATTCCAATTCTCCTCTACTTACTCATAGATCTCAAGCATTCCTTAGGGTCTATACACCATTGAGGGTATGTAATAGCAACTGAATATTCTTGACTAGATATCAAGCCTTGAGTTGTTTTATTAGTGGAGC
>Ga0123342_1003779_pt1 | contig 23857 bp, 18 predicted proteins | sample Turbeawhitnodule_FD_89960 | JGI IMG/M metagenome (GOLD analysis project Ga0123342, IMG submission 89960) | Root nodule microbial communities of legume samples collected from Mexico - Turtle bean Mexico white nodule | ecosystem: Host-associated > Plants > Roots > Nodule | place: Mexico: Nepantla... | reverse complement strand
ATTGCATCTGTATTGATTTCAGATTGTTCTGTAAACAAGTGTAATTCTTTCTGAATCTTCTGTATTTTCTGGTGTTGTTGCCAAGGAGTGTTGTGTGCTCTTGAGGTGGTCAAGATCAATACTCTTGGTGTGTGTTGTGCCAAAGTAAGTGTGTTTCTTGAAGGGTTCAAAGTCACTACTTTGGTGGTTTGTGTGTAGTCTGTTTTGATTGCTTAGTGGATACCCAGTGGCTTCTGAGGACTGGATGTAGCTCTTGGTTTAAGATTGAACCAGTATAAATTGTTGGTGTATATCTTTCTTCCCTTAAACTCTTTTAAATCCAGCTGTTATTGTTTTACTAGTATAAACAACCGATTGTTTCGCAGAACCAACCGATTGTTTTTCTGGTGCTTTGTTGTTTTGTGCTTAAATTCTTGGCTAATTGAAATTCTGATATGGATTCACACAAAGGATTTTGTTCAAGCTGAAATTTTTTTCAAAAACCCCTCTTAAACAATTCACCCCTCCTTTTCGTTTAAGGCCATATATTCTAACAGTTCGGCTTGATAAAGAATTTAAAGTACCTCTGCTTGAAGTGTTTATAGGACGAGTAAGAACGTCCAAGACGCGTGGATCCACCTACTCGTAATCCGGACTGTCGGACGCAAGGTCGACCGACTGATCCGAATTATTTACATATCTCACACCACCAGATGTGAAGTGAGTGTGCTTAGAAGACTCAATATTCAAAATAATTCTAGAAGACTTAGCGGGGAAGACACTACTAACCTTTAGAGTAAAAGACGTGAAAGAAAGATAATTGCTCGGAACTCGACACTTGCTTTACGCTTGATGAACTCAATAGCAAGAAGATAGGTAACAAACTTTACAATGTTCATAAACACTTCTATTTATAGAACGTCAATGAGGAGAGAGAATATCATGCTCCCTTCTTGGACCGTTAGATCATTTCGCATCCAAAGGTCCACAATGCTTGGCATATGAACCGATATGGATCAGTAACCGTTAGATCTCTTGGATCAAACAATACACATGAAATTACAGACACTTCGAAAAAGCACAAGTCACGTCTCTGACAGCATTAAATGTATCCAAGTAACATCTTACCTCGAGACACCGAAAAATCACATATAGACTCTTCAGAAGCTTACGTTCCTCGAGCCTGGGGGACAAGTGTACCTGTCAATACTGGACAAGCCAATCACTCGGTCTCGGTGACCGATTGACCGTGTCAAAACACACTTTAAAGCACTTAATAAATGACAACAACGACAGTTATGAAAATTCTTTATGGGTCATAATCATGTCCCACTTAATGCGGGTGACATCTCCGAAAAATCAGCTAAACAACTTTTTAACTGAAATATATTGAAGATATTTTCCAAATATGAAATATACATATATACCAATATATCTCCCTATAAATCAGGGATCATACTACACATCAGTTAACAACTGATATTTATTTGGCCAATCACAACAAAGACATATGACTAAACACTATAAATAATCAATTTACAATATACACTCTTAACTCAAAGTTCTTACTTGTGCGTCGGAGTATCTTTTTCAAGTCAACATCGACCGAGCATTGGTGGAATAAAGAAGGAGATTAGAAGCAAGGAGCAACCGACACATCAACAATTGTCCAACCAGTTTCAGGTACTATCTATGTCATCAAAAAAAACCAAAAGAAATTTCCTCAAGAAGTGTTGGACAAAAACTAAATTTACTAAACCTTGAAATGTGGCTGGGGCGTTTGTAGACCAAAGGTTTCACCAGATATTCATATTGTCCCCTATAAGTTTTAAAAGTTGTTTTGTACATATCATCAAGATCCATACACACTTGAATATTATAGTTGGCTCTCAAATTTATTTTTGAAAAAATGGAGGATCCTTGCAACTCGTCTAAAAGATCAACCATAACTAGAATAAGGAACTTATTCTTAACTGTATTTTTGTTGAGATCCCTATAATTCACACAGTCTCCATGTGTCATCTTTCTTTCCCACCAAAACAGCCGGGCTGGCATAAGGACTTTGTTGTTCTGGATTACTCCAGTTTTAAGATAATCTTAAACTAATTGATCAATGATGTCCTTTTGGGACTTAGCATATCAGTAGTGTCCTTCATTGGTAAGATTTGCACCTTCAACCAAAGGAATCTGATGGTCATAACCTAGTCTAAAAAGGGGTAATTCGTTAGGGTTCTAAAAAACATCATCAAATTCATATAATAAACTTTGTATTGAATGCAGAACCTATGGTTGATCTGCCAAAACTGTAAGAGCATGCATGATCCCTTCACTGTTGTGACACAATTGTAGCATAGAAAAGTGCACACCACCTTTGAGAGCTTTAATGAAGTTATTTTTGTTAGCGGTTTTCAGATGTTGTGATGTAGCTCCTTGTAACACATGTTTCTTGCCATGCACCCATAATTCCATAGTCAAGTTGTTAAATTCCAAGTGATATCACCCAAGGTAACCAAGGTTCCAAAATTAAGTCACAACAACCTACAGGAATTAGAAAAACATCAGAAGTAAATGTAGTTTACTATATTTTCCAAGAAAAATTATTGACCAGAGGAAATTGTAATCTTGTTACCATATGCGACTATAACCATTAATGGTTCGCGTTCTTCAATTCTGCATCCAAACTTCTTGGCCATTTGAATATCCAAAAGGTTATGAGTATTATTGCTATCTAACAAAATCTGTCGGGGATATTCGTTAACTTTCATAGTTCTAAAATTAGCAATCTCGGTAAGAGCACTTACTGAAATCTGAGGATCATGGCAAGCTTTTGAAATGGCTTCAGTTGTTGTGAATTCTTGTTCTTCATCAGTTTCTTTCTTGGGCCTCTAACACATGAACCTGCAACTTCTTGTGTCAAACTGTGTTCTGTTGTGTATGGTTCATCACAAAAAATCACAAAAATAACAAAGACGTTTGGCTCGTGTCTCATTCATAAAAGCAAGGATCAATGTTCTTGTTGATCTAATTTGTGGATTCAGGTTGTCGGAGTATTTAGGAATCCCTGTTTTTTCCAGCAACACTGGTTTAGAACCTAAAAAGCCCTTGTTCTTGGTTAGATACCAAGAAGAATAAGTAAAGGTGGACGTATTACAAAAGTTTTCTGCATTGTAGTGGGTTAAACATATGCACTAGTATTTGTATATCTTTTTTGTAAACCTCAAAGAAAGCAACTCAAAGTATAAGATTCTGATAGATTCAAGTGATTAATAATCGCGTCAAAACCTCATCAAATCTGCCATGGGATCCACACATATATCTCCAAGAAAGCCCTTATTCTTGGTTAGATACCAAGAAGAATCGAAAGTTTTCTGCATTGTAGTGGGTTGAAACATATGAACTAGCCTTTGTATATCTCTTTTGAAACCCCCAAGAAAGGAACTCAAAGTATAAGATTACGATAGAATCAAGTGATTAATAATTGCGTCAAAAGCTTCATTATATTCATCCACTCTTGTGGTTTACCGCAACCTCATCAAATCTGCCATGAGATACACACACATTCCCAAATTGTTCTCGAACTAATATGCAATATAACCTTTCCAAGAAAGTAAAGAGCAGTTTCTATACTTTGCCAAAGTTGCATACCATTAAACCGCACGACCTTCCAGATGAATTATGACCAATTGAACCTGAATATCATCAGGTGTATGGTTAATTACGAAGAAATCATCACACTAATATAAACACTGCTCCACATTATCACCATTGAACCTTGGGAAATCAATTCTTGTAAATCTTTTCCACAAGAATAAGGTGTTGTTTATGACCACCAGGGACAGGAGTAGAACTTAAGTCACCCAAAGAAAAATGACTAATAAGTTCATACACGGTTTCTTCTAAGGAATCAGTAAGGGTCCGTTGAATATGGATCCTACTGATTTCGCTAACCAAACATCCAAGCGTGCAGAAAGACATTCCTCCAACTCCTTCATAACCACAATGTTGCATGTAGATTGAGTGGTGTGTATAGATTTTGGAGGGAATTTGAGTTAATTAAATTTTTTTAATATATAATATTTATAATTATTTATATTTTTAATTAAAAAATTAAAAAGTATGATAGAAAAATTAAATTAAAATAAATTTATGAAAATAATATTTATTATTATATATTAATTATTTTATATAATATATATTTTGTTGATATTATAATTTTATTTTATTATTTTCATTATTTATAATTATATCTTATTATTAATAGTATAATTAAATATTTTTAAGATAGTTAAATAAATTTATGTAATATTTAATTTTATATATTATAATTAAAGAATATTTGGATAAAATGTAATGAAATCAACACAAATCATTTTGTGTGAAAAAAAAAAAAAAGCTCTCATCTTCTTTCCTGTCCACTTTCTCACTCTCAAAATCAGTTAAACAAACACACACAAAATACTCATTTTTTTCTTCATTGCACGTATCATAAACAAACACAAACACAATATGAGAGTCCTTTGAATGAAACTCACTAATTTGACTACACAAACATCCAAACGTGCAGACATTTCTCCAATTCTTTCATATAACCACAATGTTGCACATTCAACCATGAAATTATGAATTGAATCAACCTAGACTGATACAAATTGTTAGGTACAAGCTATTAGGGTTTGAGCATAGGGAAGAAGAGAGAAGATCTAGGTGTTTTATCACCCGATTACAGAAAAGGAAACTCAAAATCAAATTCCACAAGATTATAGAGGTAAGAAGCATACAATGAGTTGCAATAGTTTTTTCTATATATTTTACTCATGGCGGTTCCTATATATGTAGGAATTGGCCAGCTAAGAAATTGTAGACTACCCTACAACTTTATAACACATAAGACAAGGGAGCAACGACACAAAGTGTAGTAGAAGAAGAAAAAACAAAGAGTAATTGTAGAAAACACAAAGCGAAATGATGCATTTTTTACCCATTAAAATATATAAGAAGACCATTATTTTAAATAATCGTCCTCATTTCATATTATCAATGACAATTCATTTTAAACTATCATCACACATACCAACAATCTGGTTATTAATTATCATGATTCCTTTATAAATGTTATCCGAGAAAATTTGGATTTATTAAAAAAGCCAATGTGCCATCTTCAACTAAAGTTCTTATATGATTGTCATGTAAAGACATCTAAATGAATAATTTTGTATTATCGTGTAGAATATTGAAGAATATTTGTTACCATTAGGGCAGATTTGTTGGTTATAAACCTTGCATAATGGTACACCTATAGTTATGTAAAATTATCTTCACAATTAGTTAGGAAAGCTACATGATACCATTTATCCAAAAAAATTGTATCATCACAATTTAATGGAGAATTCTGGAGAGGGGAACATAGTTTTGGTCGGCATCTTTTCTAAGACTAATAAATAATATTATAAGTTACATGTGTCTCATGTTTTTAATGTTGGCAGTCTCTATGCACAGGTACTGATTACAGAATATCATGGCACATCTTCTCACTTCCTGTCAAAATTACGTTAATATAATTTATTTATTTGATTTGGTTATATAAGTTAGTCGTGTGGGAATTTATTTATCTAACTATAAAATCTTTTTAAGTTTCCACGATTTAATTAGCAAATGTTAAGAAACTCGTAACTAAAAAAAATTAAAAAAAGTAATGAAAACTCGTAACTCAATTCGAATGAGTTATTATTCGAGTTAGTATTACACATAATATAATTAAAAATAAATTTATAATTCATAAAATGGTTATGAATAAAATAAATCAACCAAATGCTTAATACAAATAAATTATAAAAAAAAAAATTATTTATATTAATCATAGAATAATCATCTTCCTCCAAACTTTATTTTTATTAACAATCCTCCGTTTATGATCCATTGTGCGATTCTGCAACGTTTTCTTCTAAAAAGTCACAAGATTGTATGGTCTGCGATTTTAATAACATTGGTGGTTAGAGATGAAGATTTTAATAATAATTGTGAAGTCGTGGCAAACTTTCACTACTTTCTTTAGTTATCAAAACTTAATTTACGAAAATTGATGGAAGCCGTGGATTTGGTGGATGATTCCAGCTATGAAGAAGTCGTGCATGTCCTGTATGATTCCATTCTAGATAATTTGAGAAATTTAGGTTAAAAGAACTCTTGTCGTGAATGACTTTTCTTAATTTTTTTTAATGACCAATTTGTAGTTCACAAATTCCAAGATTTCTTTAAATGAATTTTTCAAATTATCTAAAATTGTGAAGGACATGCCAAACTTCTTTACTAGTCGTCCACAAATCTACTATTTCAAATAACTTCATAAATTAATTTTTGATAACTAAACAAAGTTGAGTTGTGAAGGTTTACCGCAACTTAATAATTATTTGATATCAAATTGTCTTTATCTCTAACAACTTCTTCTTCGATTAAATGTACATATTGAAATGATTTCAATGAAATAAAGTAGTCTCCCATACACACAACTTATTATATATGTAATATATTTTTTTTATCCAAATCCCTAATAAATAAATCGAATTGGAGCATTAACTTAAATTTTCCCTAACTTCCTACTACATTAGCACTTAATAGATCCTCTCATTATTTCTAATACGCAATGTTTGTTTTAATATCCAATCAAGCAAAATTCCGGTCCAGTTTTCACATCCCCACAGAAGTTACTCAATTCAGCTTCGAGTTTTCAAATCTTCAATTCATCTTTTTTGGTTCTAACGATGAACGCATTACATACTGGATTTGGGGTTAAGGTAAAAATTGCCCATTGGGACCCATACCCATCTCTAAGATCCTAACTGTCTAGTTCTATCATCTCCTATGATCCCGTGCAAAGCCATTACTGAAAGCTAGGCATGGATTGAAATTGGTATATATTACTACTTGCATAGGATTTGCTAAAGCCTCAACTACGGTAGTCATGCAGAGGAGAGAAGTGTGCGAGCAAGAATTGAGTTGCCAAATTAGTGCCTTGAAGAAATTTTGCACTTCTTTATTTGTCAGTTTTATTTTATACATTCAAGAGATCTCCTATTTTTGGAACTCCAGTTGTCTTCCAAATCCACTATTTATAGAGGATACAAGAAGGGAATGGGAGTGATCTGACTTAGGCTTCTCATGAAAGAAAGGGGCCTCCACACATGGCTTTACAAATTTAAAAACAGTGTTGATTCAATAATGGAAGGTTTAAAAATATGATTTCTGAAAAAATTACATATGTAACTATTCATCTTAACTAAGCACACTTTCATCGTAGGTAACTAGGTATACTATTATTAAAATTTACTTATGTAACTATTCTTTTGCTGATAAAAAAAGAGAGTATATAACTATTCATCTTAAATAAGCATACTTTCAACGTAGGTAACTAGGTATACTATTATTAAAATTTATTATTCAAGAAATAACTTGAAAAACAGTCGGAAAAGAAACCAAAGTTGATTGGTTTAGAGAATGTGCTTTGAGGAATATAGAAAATATTAAAAGTACTAATAAATATCTTTATTCCAGATAGTCTTCCACTTCTGCTTGCAATTTGATAAAATCTTCCAAATCCACTTGTATTTCCAAAACCTTTTCAAATCTGAACCTTGAAAAAGTTTAGTGGATTTTCAAACCAACTCCAAAATAATACCCACATTTTCAAGGATTGATGCATTTTCCTTGGCTAAGAATGTGTAGTTCAACTTGAAGAATTGTGTTACCGATAAAATAGGCAACACATAACTCATTGGTGAGGATCCACTTGTTTTCTGAACAAAGCATCAGCGTTACTGTATATAGCCACAGCGTTTGAGAACACAGCAAGAAAAATCATGACAATGGATAAAATCTTGTCCTTCTTTGTTGCAATGCCATGGGGATCCCTGAAATAAAAGAAATATAGATCAGTAGGGAAAATGGATCTCTGTAGCTTTGAAGTTCAAACCAATTTAAATATTAATAGTTTTTTGTCAATGAAAAATTACATTCATGAAGCAAACTCTAGCAATCCAAGGATGAACAAAATTACAGGAAATAGCCACTCTATTATTCAGCCTTGTATTAAAACAAGACAATCTCTACAATTTAATGTCATCCTATATCCGAGTAAAAGTTAAACATTATAGAAGTCCAGAGGCCTAAATACTTCAGCTCTCAGCTGAAGAAAGAGTATGATTTATTTTGATAGAATATAATAGATCCAACATGAGCCTATTATATTTCTATGGAATGCCAGTCGGCTTCATACTAAAAGCTGCATGAACTTAAAGTCCCTAAACAACATTGATAAGTCACAAAGATTCACACAACAAACACTTCAATAAAATGAACACGATTAAATTAACAATAACAAAATTTGATGTGATCACTACATTAAGATAAAGTAAGAAAACCCACCTAATAGAAATTGCAGAAGGGAAAATAAACCCAAGGCAAACGGTGGCAGTAGCTCCAGTGAATTGAAATACATTCCAGATGCTAGGCAAAAAAATTGCAGCCACATAGATTAAAGTGACGAGTCCAATGGTGATCAAGACAAACCTACGATTATCTAAATCCAAGGACCTAGAAGAAGGAAAGATAAGATCGTCCAAATTGAAGCGCAGTGAGAAGAAGATAACTGGGAAAACAAGCATGAGGTGGAGGGCGTAGCTGATACGAACAATGTCATTGAGTAGACTGCTATAAGGGATACCCAGATCAGTATCAAAGTTGGCCAGCACATCATCAAGTGTTGACTCACCAAATAGGAGAAATCCAAATAATGCTGTAAGTATATAAATACTAGAACACAGAACCAGTGATGCACGTATAACCGGTTGCATCAAGGAAGGGTCTCCTAATTCATTTTCGATTGTATGCACTGCATGCACAGGACAGAACTTTGCTGTTTAACACTGGTTGTTTGTTGTATCAAATATCTGAACATAACAGTAAGCAAAAATAAAAAATCGTGAAAGCTGATAGAACACCAGAAATGGAAGACTCATACTAGAGCCACCAGCTCCTTCTGAATGATTTCCCTGTCTAAAAATTTTATTACTCACCACCTTGACCCTAACATCGCTCCGTCCCTAGCTATAAACTCTTAATTTGATAAACTGGCAGGGCAGAATTGTAACTGACTCCCTCTCTCCCACTGGCCAATTCTTCCTTATTCTATAAACACTACAGATCGTGAGTTTCTTTAAGCTTGGATCCCAAATTGATTAAGGCTCTGTTCAGCCCTAAAATCAGACATAGTGCCAAAAGTTGGTATAGGATCTATAGAACAGAGCATTTATATTTGAATGATAAATATTGACAAACTGTCACCTTATTCCAATTTTAAAGAAATGTGATTATTCCCAACAAGCATGAGCGATCGTGCAGAATAAATAAACACCCCTTTGAAAAGGAAGATTTGTGTTTGTAACAATACAAAGCAGTGAGTGAAAGGAATTGTCATTGTCAATGCCATTAACATTTTTGAGTGAATCTGTTTCAGATAAGTTCCCAGGACTCACGGATTGATGGAAGAATTTTATTTTACCGATTTGACATAAAAATATGTACTTTTATTTTAACAGAAAGTATTACAAACACAGCGTAACAGTATCTGAGTTATTAGTTAATCTCTCTGCTTTTATGGAAGTGGGGACACTTAATAAAAATATCATCACAAACATTAGAAAGTGAAATTTTAAAATTGTACAATACAATATGCTAGCTTACCATTGTAGTGACAAACAAATGCTGTCACAAGAACTGGAACTGCTGTAAAGAGATTCCATATGGATGAGACATCAGTAATATTAGGAAGCATCCTGGGACTGGCTAAACTGCCATTAAACAATTTGAAGAACGTGATTCCCGCAGTTATGAGTAGAAACACAATGGCCAGAGCCACTGCTAAGGCAGAAGTATGTCTCAATGAATCTGCAGGCACAAAAATTGTCCACATACCAAAGGAAATTCATCAATGTGCCACGGAAAATATCCACCCACTCCTCTCCCTCACGACACACTATAAACCACTTGCGAAGCATATTTAATCATTAATGCCACAACTACACATTGAATTGTATAGAATCACACTCACTTGCAAATAAACCATTAACAACTTAGTTTAAGTCTAACTAAACCGATAAAACCAGGATTTATATCCTCTATATTGAAATTTTCTATATGAAATCTCCAAAATAAACCATGATTAAATATTTTAATAAATTCGTTTATTTTATTTTTTCTAATGTGTCTAAGTAGAGAGATGGTAGTGTAATGTTGTGCAGTGTGTATTGTAGTTAGTTACCAATCCTCTTAAAGAAGGCCAATGGAGCAAACACGAAGAGAGTTGTGAGAAGCAGAACAAAAGCACGGGTAGTCCAGAAGCCCTGACCAAACCAGCCTTCAAGCACACCAAAATGATGGACACCACTGGAAGATGTTCCGGACAAGACATCACCAATTATGATGACGTAGACAACAAGTATCCCAAAGTTGTTGATAAGCACCGATACGTGAAAGAGCAGGGTTCCGGAACTGCCAAAAGCATCCCCCATGAGGTGCGCGTAGGTGGAGGCCTTGGCGACTCTGCTGAATCGGAGCAGAATCTCCAGAGAGGTGTGCGTGAGGAAGGCAAGGAAGATGACGGCAGCAACGCCCACACACACACCAACGATTTTGATGGCCGCAGGTAAGGCCATGATCCCGGCACCGATGATCGTCGTAGATAAATTGAAGACAGAACCACTAACCGATGCCTTTGACTTCGATTCGGAGCCGTCACCATCTCTTTCTCCGCTTCCAAGCAGTGGCAGCGCCGACGCTGATTCCTCCTCTTCAACAACTTCCTTTCTTCCTATACCAACGGAGTTGGCGTGGCTCATTCTGTTACTGCTAGCTGTTGCTGTTCAATCTTCTCTATCTTTTTCTTTCTCTCTCTCTCACTCATATCACAATCCAAAACTATATGAAATCTGATGTATAAAAATGCCAGCAAGGAACACGATAAAGCCAAAAACACTTTCATTCTACTCACTATTATCTTCCTATAACCTTTTTTGCTATCAACGTAAATAGAAAAAAACTAAAATAATTAGTTTTTCAATTAATAAATAAAAGTATATAAGGTGGGTTAATTAACTGATGAATGTTTTGTGATAAGCACATCAAACGAAATTATAGCAGGAAAAACTAAGTAGTTTTTAAGGTTAATCTAGTTTGTATTCACAAGTATTAATATTATTCTCATTTTGATTTTATCCCTGAATTTTATAATTATGTTTGGGGTTTTATTAAGGTTTTGAAGTTCTAATGTCTATAATTAAATTTATATAAAAATTAATAATTAATTATTTTGTTTCTTTTTACTTAATTCATGTTAGTTACTTATTTATAGTTCTGTTTGCAACTAGAAAATAAAATATATTTGAGTTTCTAGATGATTTAATTGTAATTGATCCACCTGAATACAATTCAAACTAGAGTTATGGATTAAATTTAAGAGAAATAATTGCATAAATCTAAATTCAATTCAAGATTTAACTAGTAGAAGCGTTTAGTCAAATCAATCCAATTACATGTCAAGAACACATTGAATTTAAACATTTATCATCGTAGAAGACCAAATCTCAATTAATGAACCAAAAATCAAATCCAAAATCAAATCAGACGAAACTTTTCTAAGAATATATGTCAAATATGGTCTTCATTTGACACAAGTTCTAATAAGACAAAATATTAATCTCTTTGTTCTTCATTTCACACCTAGGTTTTATTAATTATAACAAACAAACAAATTTTGATTTATCTAATAAAATCTACTTAGTGTGTAAAAAGTGTTAGAAAAAAAGTCAAAAATATATTTGATTCTGACCACGAAACAAGTTTTTTAATAAAAGCACAAGTCAAATTGAAGACAAGAAGCAAGAAAAAATGAGCTCATGTCAAATGAATACTACAAAGGATTAGAGGAGTCTTCAAGAAGTGTTAGATGACCCTAACGAATTTAGATGACCATTCTATGTTATGAATAAATGATCTCTTAAATACATCCTTTTTAACAATTGACATAAGTAATATAGAATTCATACTATAAGGTGAAGAAAGACACCCATAATCACTAAAAGAAGGTGAAGAAGAAGAAGAATTCTCACTATCAACTAATCCTCCTTTTCTCAATATCATAGTTCTCTTGGTAGGACAATTGGAAGCTATATGTTCTTATCCTAAGCATTTAAAGCATCTAATAAAACTTGTCTTTTGAGAAGAAGAATAAGTATTAGGAGTAGAAGACTTTTGTGAGGAACCACAGGAGGTTGATTTATAAGACATATAAAGACTTTGATGATGTTTGATTTTGATTTGGTCCTTCTAAGATGAGTTGTAGTTTTTATTACTATGAATACCTTTCTTAAAATTGGATTTTCTTTTTTAATTGTGATTCAACTTTAAGTGCTTGGTGAACCAAGCTTTTTAAAAAATATATTCATGTACTCTAATACTTCTTTTATGTGTGCCTATAAAGGCCACTTAAAAATCTATCCATTTTTACATCAACATTATCATCATTCAAATGGCTTTGAACATGGTTCTATCTATTGGACATCTCATAGATCCCAACTACAGTGTTTGATGAAGTCATGAGTGAAGATGTGATGCCTTATTTGTCTAGGTAACTTAGATTTTATTTTTAGTTGTCTTGATTTATCTTTTACCTTTAGGAATGATGAAGAGTGCAATAACAAAATGGTTTTCAACTGATTAAACTATTTTTAAATTGATTAAAAAGGTTTTCAACTGGTTAAAAAAGTTTTCATCTGGTTTTAATTTTGTTTTCTAGAAAGTTACAGTTTTTCAATATGTTATCTTTTAAATCAATTGATTGAAAATACTGAAATGTTTTTAGATTTTTTCTGTAATATGTTTTATATACTGAAAATCATATTTGAATATGTAAGAGGATAAATGTTTTCAATTTAAGTACATTCCATTTGAGAAAAATTAGTTTTCAAATAAACTACTGGTTTTAAGTAAATCAACAGATTGTTTTAAATTTTAACTGGTTGATCTTACTAACAATACTTTTTTTTGTCTAAAACTGTTTTTGTTTTATCTTCTATAAAAGGGTGATTTTGTTTTCTGAAAAAAGGTCTATATAGTGGTTACACAAAATACACTTTTACAATTTGTGAGAATCCTAGTATGAGTTGTGTTTGAAAGAATTAGTCTTTGTTGATCTTTGAGAGTTCTTGGTGCCTAATTTTCATCATTGAGCTAGAGATCAAAGGTTCTTCAAAGTGTTGTTGTGAATGGGGAGATCCTATTGCATTTCTTGGTTCACATTCAAGGTGATTTCGTTCCATCTTATTATTGTTTAGTAATTTTTTGTTTGTAAGGGCCAAGACAGGGTATCTTGGTGGGAATCAAAGTTGTGACAGGGTGTTGCAGTGAGTGATTGGTTCTTGCAGTGTTCAAGAACTGGTTTTGTTCTTTTTGTAAAAGAATTTTGTTGATCTAGTAAATTCCATCTTGGTGTGAGGTGGGACTGGATGTAGCTATGTTGTGAGTGAACCAATATAAAATTTTGGTGTCCTTTAAGTTTTCTTTATCACTGGATTTTAATTTTTCTACATAATTTTCTATACTGGTTTAATCAATCGATTGTTTCTAAAATCAATTGGTTGTTTTTGTTCCCTGTAGATCTGTTTGATTGTTTGTATTAACCAAAGTTGTATATTAAGCAATACTGTGTGGTACATTGTGAATTGATTTTGATTGTATCCATTCATATTCATTACAATTTATACAAGTTAATTTGAATCAAGAGTTTCTTTAAAACATTAATTGAATTTTTTGTATTTTGCCTTTTCTTGAAGTGTTGCAATAATCAGTTGTTTTCTAACATAATCTATTGAATTTAATTCTGAAATGTATTTCTTAAAACAGTTTTAAATTTTTTCTAGTTGAGATTTTGATTTACAGAATTGTACTTTAAGAATTGTGTGTTAAGAAATTTAATCAATTGTTTTTTATAAAAAAATATGTTCATTTTTCTTAATAAGTATACTTTTCTAAATATCAATATGCTGTTTTGAAAGAGAATCAGTTAACATTCTGTCAAGATTGTTATAAACCACTTATTGTGAAAATCTAACTAAGTACAATTCACCCCCTCTTGAACTTAGCCCCCCATTAATTCAACAATTGGTATCAGAGTTAGGGCTTGAAAGTTAATCAAGTTTTTTGAAATATAGCAGAGTTTAAGTTGTTGTTCGCTGAAGATGCGTCTATTAATAGACCCCTGTGTTTGGTGGTGTCAATTATGCTTTCTAGAAAGTTAGTATGAAGATCTTTATGCAGTCTATTGATATGGGTATATGGGATGTTGTTTTGAATGATCATTTTATTCCTATGCATGTGGTTAAAGAAGAAAATGTTAAGAAAGCATGATTTCAATGGTCTGAAACCAAAAAGAAGACAACTCAATACGATTTTGTGGCAAAAATATTGTTTCATTTGCTTTGCACATAGATTACTTTTTCAAGGTTTCACACTGCAATTTTGCCAAGGAGATATGTGACATCTTGGAGGTCACTCATGAAGGAACTGATGATGTAAAAAGAGAAAGGAAGTATGCTCTCATCCATGAGTATGAACTGTTTAGGATGAAACAAAAAGAAACCATAACTGATGTACATAAAAGGTTCACACACATAGTGAATCACTTGACAGGTTTGGGCAAAGTCTTTGATAAGGAAGAGTTGAATATCAAAGTGCTGAAATGCTTGGATAGAAGTTGGCAACCTAAAGTAACAACAATCTCAGAATCCAAGAATTTGTCAAGACTATCTACGGTAGTTATGTTTGGAAAATTAAGAGAACATGAGTTGTAGCTGAACAAACTAAAAGAGCAGGAATCTTCTGAAAAGAAAGTGAAGAGCATAACTCTTAAGGCTAGTGCACAAAAGAGGAAGTTGAGTGAGGATGAAGATGACTGAGATCAGGATGAAACCTTAAGTATGCTCACAAAGAAGTTTAACAAATTTCCAAAGAAAAAAAACCATGAGAGGTTTCAGCATAAACAAAGGTATTCTTCTAAACAGAATGAATCTAGTTCTGCTAACTATACTTGTTTCGATTGTGGCAAGCCAGGACACATAAAAGTAGATTGTCCAAGCAACCAAAACAAGGAGAAATCATTGAGCAGAAAAACAGACAAGAGCAGAGGCAAGAGAGCTTATATATCATGGGAAGAGAATGGCATGTCTTCATCCAATGATACATTTGCAGAGAGTGAAGAGGTCAATCTTTGTTTCATGGCCAGTAATGAAGGATCAAGCAGTGACTCAATAAGTATCTATTATACTAATTCTGAGAATTATGATAAACTGTTGATTGCATTTCATGAAACACATGAGGAGGATAATAGGTTTGATGTTATAGGTAACAAGTTAAAAAGTGCAAATAGTTATCTTGAATCAAAAGTGAATTTTTTAGAAAAAGAACTACACGATGCTCAAACACGACTTGTTAATCTTGAATTAATATGTTTGCAATTAAAAACTTATGATAGAAATCGGTAAATTATGATATTAAATTTAATAAATATAATAAATTTATTATATGCAATTGACAGAAATCGATAAATATTTCACACCTTAATATGTGACTCAAAAAATATCAATTTACGTATATTAAAATATATGTTAAAAAAATACTATTTTCATAATTTAATTTTTTATAGAACATATTTTAAACATGTTTGTTTGGTGCTAGGCAAATTTTCCTTCTTTCACGCAGGGTTGTTAAATAAGTTTGGTTCAATGTGCTACTAGGCCTTTGGGATAGACTAGATTAAACAGTACATTTGACAGCTTTAGTTTTCACAAGTCCCTTTCAAATTTAAACCTCTTTTGAATTTTTATTTTACTAAAACTAAATGGTAGTTATTGAGCCACTGTCCTTACTCCCATCTTTACTCTCCATCTTGCCCTTTGTAAATGGCCATATACATACATCAAGGACTGATAATATATTTGATGTTTTGGCCAAAGCAATATGATTATCAGCGCATATAAAAGCACATTTGTATGACACATTTAACAATATCACTCATTCATAACAACTAATCCAAGTTTGGAAAAATGGCTTCATTTTCAGTACATCAATTCCATGGGAATTGGGAGTTATGAAGCAGGTGCTTCCAAACAATATGCCTGTATGTCAAAATGCCAGAGCTGCTTAATTTGAGCACCGTGGATGTTTCTGCTCAGTTGGACATGAAGCGAGGTCATACTGTTCGACTAATAGACAAAACCAAATCTGATTATTCCTTTAAATTATACACAAATTACAGCTAGGTAGGAGAAGCAGTATAATGTATAGAGGTAAGAAAAAAAGTATCCACTCCTTTAAGAAGCAAAAAATTCAGCAGAAACTTGATATGAAAAGGATAGGAAATGATATGACAGCTGCCCAAAAGAATGAATGGAGTGGATGAAAAAAATCAGATTCAGCGTATGAAGAAATCTCTTTATTCGGTATTAACCGCTCCTCCACTGGTTGTATTTGTTACACATAGCTTCTAACCTTGTTGTCATCATTATAACCAAATAAAAAGAGCTGCCTACTAGGGTGTACAGACAAAAATCCTGTTTAAATTGACAAAACTGTCCCACAAATACTGCCCACATAACACTGATTCACAGGGGATAGTGAAAACTTTCAACAGCTATGATGGAACATTGTCTATGTCAAAATACTTCAATACGTGGTCAAACATTAATCAGCCTGTAAGAATGTTTCCCCTCTCAAATTAAAACAAATGATGATGGTAAATCAGCAGGAATGGTCACCATATTCTGTGATTTTGTTCAAGTCCATATAAAATGGCAGGATAGTCAACACACAACTGCATTCCACATATGGTAATGATACTCACCTTTTGAAGAAAGAGGTATCATAGGTATCTTCATACTGAAGAACCCTGTAAATGGTAGTCACTATTGACATTGCTTTATATTTCAGAGAATATAACAACTGGACCTGTCACCAAAAGTCTCCGCATGAACACGTTCCATCTTTAAACAAGTGGAATCGGGCAGCATCTCTAACAAGAATCTCCCTCTGGGTGATCTTAGATATATACTTAGTTGCATTGTGGCAATCCCCACAGACCCTTAAATTTTTAACAACTCGTATGGGCAAACCAGGAGGAATAAATATTAATCCAAATGCAATTGCAAGCTTTTCACTATGGTGATTAAGCATCTTTATTTTCTCTGAATCCTCAACATCATGCAAAACAGAATTCATATCAGGCACATATCCCTCTTGTACCATTTTATAGTTCAATTTTTCAAGCTCAGAATATATCTGATCAGAAAATGGGTTAGACCGATCATCAGCAGAAAAAATGTGCACTTGGTTCTTATATTTGATCCAGCTACATCCTGGTTCTTTTCTCAGACCCTTATCTCTCATCCCTTTTCTTAAAATGGAAACTTCTTCCCATCTTCCTTTAGAAGCATAGATGCTCGAAAGTAAGATGTAACTTGCAGTGTTATGTGGTTCTAATTTTATTAGAGATTCAGCTGCCCACTTGCCAATTTCCATGTTTCTATAGAATCTACATGAACTTAATAAGGATGCCCAACCAATTGCGTCAGGGCTGAAAGGCATCATATTTATAAAATTCCTTGCCTCTTCTAACCTCCCAGCTCGGCTGAAGAGGTCAATCATGCATGTGTAATGATCGTGAATAGGTATAATCCTATGTTCCTTAATCATTGACTCAAATATCTGATTTCCTTTCTCAACCAGTCCTGCTCTGCTGCAAGCTGAAAGAACCCCAATAAAAGTAACTTTGTCGGGTTTGAAACCATGGGCTAACATCCTTTCAAACAACGTTAAAGTTTCATTGGCTTTACCAAATTGTGCATAACCAGAAACAAGTGCAGTCCATGAGACTTCATCCACGAAGATCATTTCACTAAAAAGTCTATGAGAGTCTTCAATGCTTCCACATTTACCATATAATGTAACTAGAGCATTGGAAACAGTGATAAAAGAAATTAAGCCAGAAACCAGAGCTCTGCCATGAAACTGAGCGCCCTCTTCTAGGCTAGCAAGGTTTGCACACGAGCTAATTACACTCCCAAGGGTGAAATCATCTGGTTCAATCCCATATTTTTGCATATCACAAAATATTTTAACAGCTTCTTCACAGTAACCATTCTGTCCATAACCCACCAACATCGCAGTCCAAGATACAACATTCTTGCAAGTCATCTTCCTAAAAACTGATTCAGCTGATTTTATACTCTTACACTTACAATACATGTCAACAAGAGCGCTACCAACAAATATGTTATTCTGGTAATCCGTCCTAATTATATAAGCATGAACTTGCTTGCCTTCTTGCAAAGCCGCAACACCACCGCAAGCAGTTAACACGCTTCCAAAAGTGTACTGATCCATATCAAGATTTTCTAATCTCATATCTCTCAATAAATCAATAGCTTCTAAGTCAAAACCATTCTGAGTAAATCCCGCAATCATTGCTGTCCAGGAAATGGAATCCTTTTCCTGCATTTCACAAAACAACTGCCGCGAATCCTCAATTCGTCCGCATCGCATAAGCCCTGCAATCAGTGTATTATACATAACCACATTCTTCTGGGGCATCTCATCAAAAACCTGTCTTGCACAAAATATAAGCCCCGTTTTAGAGTACATATCCACCAGAGGACTCCCAACAAAAACATACGACTGGAAACCAAATTTCACCACATGCCCATGAATCTGCCTACCCAAACAAACATAATTCTGATTGGAGGCAAGTATAAGCATGGTGGATAACGAAATCCGTGTCAAATTAAATAACCCATCATATAACATCATATTATAAGCCTTCACCGATTGAACAAGAAAACCACGACTAGCATAGCCCGAAATAAGGGAATTCCACGAGACCATATCTCGGGTTGGCATTGCATCAAACACGCGTTTCATCTCAGGAAGACGACCCAATTTTGAATACGATGAGAGAAGAGTGTTCCAAGAGTATAGATTCCGCTGGGGCATTTGATCGAACACCCGGCGGGCATAAATAATGCTTCCAAGCTTAGCATAGGCATTGACTAAGTTGTTTAGCATAAAGGTTTCGGGATTTCGAAAGGCCTTGATTATGTTGCAATGAACCTTCTTTGTGTCGCGGCAATGTTTGAGCAAGTCGCAGTAGTGATTAGACAGATGCATGGAATTCAATTGTTTTGAGACATGCAAATACATTTACTTCGTCTTGCTTCCTCTCTGTTAGCTTTAACATTAAAGAGAGAATGAAAGAGTGTACAAATTCTTCAACTCTCTCTTCTATGTGTGTAATTAATACTATTCCTTTCAATGAATGATAATCTTCAATTTGGTGATGGTGATAATGATATAAATCTTGAACATAAAAAATGAAGTTAGTCAATCTAGTTATGCCAATATTTTAGACCTGGATGACCCATGACAATCAAAGTAAAAAAGAAGTTGTGTTTTTTATTTTTACTTTTTCAAAAAGTTGCCATCATACTATATCACATCTCATTTTTCAATTTAGTTATAAAATTTTGCTGTTCAATATAATTTTGATTCCTATAAATCTTTTTTAAATTTTCAATGAAGTGCTATATTACACATAAATTATCATAAAAGACATTATAATCTTTCTTTATTTTTTTATTTTTTATTTTCTATCATTATGTCACATAATGATAAAAAAAACTAATTTAAAAATTATATGACAAGTAAAAAATTAATATAACAAAAATTAATTTTAACTGTTGATAAAATTTAGTAACCTTTTTAATATGCAAGACTATGGCATCTTCATTCACTTTTATTATTGGATTTTGGATTTAGATCTCTTTATTTATATGGATGTATTGATTAGAAGCAAAGATGTAAATGTATATTCTTTATTTGGATTCACTCTTTTGTGTGTAGAAGATAAAAAGAGAATATAAGCAATAAATCTTTTCTTCCTTTCAAGAAAATCAAAAGAAAAGTCAGTTCAACATTGAGTATTTTTTCAAATTTGTACTTTTTTTATTTTTGGATTTCACTTTTTTTACATTTTTTATTAATAAAAAGTATACATCATTACAAATATTAGTTATTAAATAAATTTAACTAACACAAATAGTTTAATAAAATGATAATAATAATTAATAACAAAATAAAAATTTAATACAAAAATATATAGTTAGTTATAATACACAAATTATATAATTATTATTATTATTATAAATATAATAATACTATTTACGAATTTTCTAATTAGAATTTTTAAATTTATGAATATTTAAATTATTTATTTCTATACCACAATTTACAATTTACACATATTCAAAATTTTACATGTAAATTATTTTTCGTCAAGTAACTCGTATTTTTTTTAAAATTAATTATTCATTTATATCATATTATAATATTAATAATTTTAATTCATCCAAATTTATACAAAATACCTAATATTTGATCATTCTATATTTTTTAAAGACAAGTGTAAATTTGTAATCTTACCTTTTACACATTTAAAAAATAAAAATAATCTCATAACCAACAAATCACTCACAAACTTTAATAAATTTTCCTTACAAATTTACTCTAACATACCCAAATCCAAACAGACTCACTTACTTCACACTTTCATCTCAAATTCTCACGCATCTACTCCATCAAATCTTCACACTTTCACTCTTCAATCCAAACACAAGGTTGTGTTTGGATTGAGGAGTGAAAGTGTGATGATGTGTGAAGAAAGTGAGTGTGTTTGGATTGGATTATTTTAGAGTGGATGTGTGAGGAAAGTTTATTCAAGTTTGTGAGCGATCTAATCGTTGGTAGGAAATTTATAGTATTTTTTAAAAGTGCATAATGTAAGTTTACAATTTTACCCTTATAATAAAAAAAATTATAAATAATAAAATATGTTGAATTTATGTGTATATTTTAGTTAATTTAAATTTTGTAAATTATTGTGTTTGCATTAAATTATGAAATTGAAAAAAATAAATTGAATATTCACAAGTTATATTAAATTTAATAATTAAATTATTTTCTACTAAATTAAATAATATTATTAATTGTAAAATTAAATATGATAATAATAATTCATTGATAATAAATTGCATGAAGTTAATTATTCATACCTTAAAGTTCAACCAAATGACAATGTCATGTGAATTTGAAGAAAATTGTGAACATAGTAATGTTAAGTAGCAGAAGCAAACACACCCTTTGACAACATCGGAATACATTTTGTAGACAACTTCAAACGCTTCTTTAAACTACATATTTTATTCTTTTGTCTGACAATAATTGCATTCATTTCATCGTCAACGTCTTCAATACACCATTTGACGAAATTAGAGTCGAAAACTACACCACTCCTACTTTATTTTGAACAAAACCATAAAATGAAATGAATTAAAAACTTTAACACATCGTCATACCTTTGCATAAAGCATACTTTAATAAGTTACCTTGTACTTAGGACAATCCCAAAATCGTTTCCCAACATTTTTTTTCAGTTGTTGTTTTTTTCAAAACAGTAAAATCTCCACAATCGCAAATGAAAAATTGATTTTTCCATCCAGTACAATGCAACAAAATCGATTGTGAACTAAAAAAATGCATGAAATCGATTGTGGATGAAATACAAGGCACAACACAATCGATTTTGCATAAAAAAAAATGTGGCAAATCGATTTTTCCATCCAGTACAACGCAACAAAATCGATTGTGAACAATAAAAATGCATGAAATTGACTTTTTTTTTAAGTGTGTTAAATGCATGCAAATCGATTTTGGAGAATGTAACTCACCTCCAACCATAAATCATTGCTTTCTTTGATGCTCAGGAATAAAAGCTCTCTCGGCCAAACAACTTGTTGTTTCAAATGGGATCAAAAACCTAATATAGATATGCTCATTGGACACCCTCACTAGGCAAATGATAAGTATCATAATTCAGTAATATTTCATGCAAAAGATAGGTACTTATGAACTTTAATTTATAAAATAGTTATAATTCAACCTTTAATTTAGGAATTTGAACATTTCTACATATTTTTGGATTATAAGATGGATATGAACAATTTATTCCCAAATTTGTGTTAATTTCAGGAATGTATGAGAAATTGGAGATAAAAGGGCTAAAGGAGAATGGACAAGTTAAAGACAAGATGAAAAGATAAAGTTGGAACATTGAAAACTCATCCAAACTCATTCAAACTCGTCCAAAGTAAAATCACTCCAAAGAAACTCGCCCAAGACTCCTCCAATGGCTGCTTAAGCGAGTTCATTCTAATGAAGTTGGATTTTTTCTCATGAAACTTTCTTAAGCAAGCAATATTTCGCTTGAGCAAGATGTCACTTAACCCAAGCTCAATTATGTTAAATAGAAGGCATGAGGCATAACCCTGGACATCATTGGGAGGATATTGAGAGATAGAAAACTCTAGAGGAGGGAATCATCAAGGAGAAACACCATGAATCTTCTTTTCTTGTTTTCCATGCTTGTAATAGTCAATATGAGTTTAGGGTTTAGGGTTGAAAGTAATTTGTTCAAACTCTTATGTATAAAGGTGATATTTATTTATAATATTAATTTATTGATTGATGATTGGTATTGTCATTTTATTCTTAAAGTTTGAATCTTTATTCATGATTTTGATCCTTAGATTTGGCTGGAAAGTACTTCTAAGCATTTAACCTAAATGATAATACTTAACATATTTGAATGCTATGAATAGATTTGAAATATTAATTTCTTTATAACATTTATTCATAATGATAATGAGTTTTTATAAATATGTGAGGAATCAATATTTATGAGACTTTCTTAATAATTTTGTATGCGAGGAATTGATATAAATAATTTTTATATGTGCATCAATATCAATAAAGATAAAATGTTATATGTTTTTATTCATTGAAAATGTAGACGAGTGTGAAGGATTAACCCCAATCTCAATTTTCCCAATTGACTCATCCAAATAATTTACTTTACTTTTATTTAATTTCTTACAAATTCATGATACAAACAACATTTCAAACAAACTTTTACACATTTTCTTATATTTAGTGAATGTTATACTTGAGATTTTTATAGTTGTTCCTTGTGGGTTCGATATCCGTCCTTAGGGACAATTTATTACTTCTGACTCGGTACACTTGTCGTAAAATAGTCATCAACAAGGAACAAATCTTTAATATGGAAGAAGCTCTCTATTGGACAAGGAAGAAGCTCACACAAAACAACACAATGATAAATGTTTTCAAATGGTGCACCACACGTTCACAAGTTCAAGTTTTTGAAGAAAAAGTTTTAAAAGTAGTCAAAGATTCCTCCATGTCGACAAAGTAAATTGAAAATTGTTTTAACAAGGTGATTTAGTTGAGGTATAAAACTTGTGTCTGATGTAACCTATCAAACAAAAGAGCTACGTTAAAGACTAGTTTTCAAAACATGTTTCTTTAACTAGAAATTTTATTAAGTGTTTGAGTTGGGTTTATTGAACTTAATCAGATGTATCTTATCTTTATGAGAACACTTCCTTTAAAATCGTATGATCTGATAAATAAGTCAAATTGTAATCTTGCGTCTGTCTAAGATCATCACACTCAAAGTTCAATAGTTGATGGATCAGTTAAATCAAAGATATTATCTATTTATCCACAAACATATGATATTTATAAAAAGGTATATTTTAAAAACACAATTCAACCCTTTCTTTTATATATATATATATATATATATATATATATATATATATATATATATATATATATATATATATATAAAAAAAAGATATATATATAT
>Ga0123342_1003778_pt1 | contig 23858 bp, 10 predicted proteins | sample Turbeawhitnodule_FD_89960 | JGI IMG/M metagenome (GOLD analysis project Ga0123342, IMG submission 89960) | Root nodule microbial communities of legume samples collected from Mexico - Turtle bean Mexico white nodule | ecosystem: Host-associated > Plants > Roots > Nodule | place: Mexico: Nepantla... | reverse complement strand
TGAGAGGAATTCATTGTACTCCCAATACCATTATAGTGGAAGTTTTGGCTCTCTCGCCGGTGGTTTTTTACCTCTATTCAAAGGGGTTTTCCACCTAAAAATTTCTGGTATCATTCTCATTTTCTTTGTTACTTTAATTTATCATAATCTTTGGTTGAAATTATTACGCTTCCGCACACGATATCCCTACAATAGATAAGGTTAGATGATCCCAAGTCGTTTCCTAACGAATCAAATAGTAAATTCAGTCAATTAATATTCAAAACTTATCTACAAACATGTTAGAAATAATAATAAAGATAAAAGAGGGGGTGAGGGGGTTGAGATTGTTATGCAAAAAATTAAGATAGACGATTATAAAACATTAAAGAAAGCAAGTTGACTATGAAGTTCATTCAATGATGAATTCTTCATTCATTATCTTAAGATTTACACTCTTTCAATTCTCACATAGATGTCAAACTTAGTCAAACAAATATTAATAAAATTTATCAGAATGTTATTAGCAAAACAAATGTCTATTGACGTATCCAATATCTCACATGTTTCCAAGCGTCTACTCGTGAGATGTTTCTCTTTTACCCCTCGACTTCCAAGTTTATGCACTACAAACTTCTCATTTATTTTCCTAAGATTGTGATCCTTTAATTCTCACACATATGTCAAACTTAATCAAGCAAGGGTCAATCAAGTTCAACAAAATCTTATTAGAAAAAGTGTCTACTGATATATTTAATATCTCACATTTTATGGATTGATATTGTAGAATATGGAAGCTTTGATGAAATAAATCTGTGATGAAGGCTTGATGCTTTGCTGCTTTGATTGAAGCTTAGTTCTAGGGTGTTTAGAATTCTTGTAAAGATCATTCTTAATCCTATGCACAAGCTGAATCAATCTGTTTTAAAATAGAAAAATGTTTTTCTAAGCAAAAAGAAAAACAACTGGTTGAATTCATGATATAATCAGTTGTTTTACACTTAACTTATTTGAAGGTTTTCAAAACTATTTTTGACTTGGTTGACTAACTGTCAAAACCAATTCAACCGGTTAAAACGAAATTTCAACCGGTTGATTGTCACATTTCTTAACAGCTTTTTAAAAACCTATTAAATATGTTTTCAATTGAATTAAAACTAATTTGGTTTTTCTTTATATTAACTGCCTAAAACGGCTAGATTTAAGAGTTATAAATATGGTTTCTCTTTATATTAAAAAACATATAGAAAGTGAGATTGAAAACGTTTTTGAGAAGAGATTTGATTCAAAGTTTTGCAAGATTGCCTAAAGGCTGTGCATTGGTTCAAGAACTGATCTTAGGAGCTCTGTGATTCCTGAAATACCAGGTGTAATCTATTCCTTCTTTATTCTTGTAATTATTACTTTTCTATACTTGTAAAGTGTGTAAACCTGTAAGGTCAGAGGGTGTTCTCACTGTGGTTATGTGAAAGGCAAAGAGGGTGAGTGTTCTTGGGTTATCAAGATTACCTCTTTGTGGCTTTGAGTGAGTGTAATCTGTGATTGATTACTAGTGGAAAACCCAATGGTTATTCTGGAGACTGGATGTAGCTCAGAGGTTGAGTGAACCAGTATAAATTGAGGGTGTAATGTCTTTCTCTCTCACTTATTATAAATTGTTTGATTTGATTTTGTTGTTTCTGCTGCCATAAACAACCGGTTAAAATGAAGTTTCAACCGATTGATTTTCTGCAAACAGTTTCAATTACTTTATTTGTTTGGCTTTCTTGATTACTCTTTCTGTGATTGTTGATAAAACTTCATTCTTATCCAATCTTTGCGAAAATCTTTTGTCAAACAATTCACCCCTCTCTTGTTTAGGCCATTAATTCTAACAATAATTGTTTGGGAGGGAAGCTTATAAGACCCTCGAGATTACATCTGGTTCATGCCAATAGCCATCTTGAAAGCTTGCATTCGTTCTTTGTTTGAAACTCATATTATACTCATCCATTTGCTTCACTATTTCTTCAGAGATGATCCACTCTTTCTTGGTGCAACAACTGGTGATGGAGGTAGTTGTTGTTGGCATAAATATGGGGGTTGGTAAGGTGTTCTAGCACCATATTGATATGATATGTAATCTTGTTGTTGTGCCAAGTTCCTCCCCCAACTCAGATTAGGATGATTTCTCCAACCTGAGATGTACTTGTTAGAGGAGAGGTCATGGTTGTACTACTACTGCTGGTGATTATATGGTCTATTGTTATGGTATATATTAGCAACATATGCTTGAGGAAACTCAGTACTGTTGCCTCCTTCAACTTCATATAATGTGGGATAAACATCATTATGATGATTATCATAAGTACAAATCCTACATACCTTCACAACTATCTAAGACATGGTATGCTACTTTACCATAGAGGTTAGATCCTTAAACTGGGTTCTCACCTGTGCACGATTAACAACATATGTGGTCCCCATCTCATGTACTCCTCGAGTAAAAGAGATGAGTTGCCGTGTGCTAAATTACTAGTTGTTGGATGCCATGTTTTCTATCATTTGCCTCATAACAGTAGATGTTTTGTCCACCAAAGCTCATCCACTAATAGTGTTTATCATTTGTCTGTCCATATGTACTGAATGAGAAGTTGCTCATGAGTTTGATGGAATGGGCAGTTTGCACAGAGTCTCTTGAATCTCTCCCAATATTCGAATAGACTTTCCCTGTTCATTTGCATTATTCTACATATCTCCTTCCGAATCACAATACTCTAGACACATGGAAGAATTTTTCCAAGAACATTCTTTTCAGATTATCCCAGCTAGTGACTGATGCTGGCGGAAGATAGTACAACCAGTCTTTTGCTTTGTCTTGCAAAGAGAAGGGAAACACCTTTAGCTTAATGTGCTCCTCTGGAACCCCAACTGGTCTTATGGTGGTGCACACTATGTTGAACTTTTTTTGATGTTGTTGTGGGTCTTCACCTGCAAGACCATGAAACTTGGGCAAAAGTGTATTAAACTAGATTTTAATTCACATTCCACATCTAAATCAGGATATTGAATATAAAGAGTTTGGGTGGCAACATCGGGTGCACCAAGTTCTCTCAAATTTCTTTCAACTTTAATATCAATTTCAGAATCAAGATAAAATGAAGTAGGAGATGAAGAACAATTAAACGCTATGTTTCTAGATCACCTATTAACAAAAATATCAAGCAGACTAAACTGTCTAGCTAGCTTATGGTATGTACGTTCAATCCCTGGATCAAATGAATGAAATTCACTTGGGTTTGCTCTAGTCATACACCAAGGAAGCACTAATATGCTTAAACATACATAGATCTATTAAACACTCTAAGAAAAAGGTATTCATATTTTTTTTAAAAAGCTTTGAAAGTTTACCACGTAAACTCTCATAAAAGAGAGTTGGGTCACAATTGGATACTCTTAAACACCAAATCTTTTCTAGCCAGAGTTTTTCCCAGACAACTTTCACAAACTTCCCTAAACTTTTGTTGACATCAAAATTAAAAGGAAACAAAACTAAAGTTTAAGTAAAAGAATGAAGACAACATTAAAATTGCTAAAAACAAAACCACAGGAAAATAATAGAAATTAAAAACAATAATAGAAATTAAGAGTAAAAATAGAAACAGAAAAATCAAAAGTAAAAATAGCAAAAAAATAAAATAAAAAATAAAATAAAAACAATAATTAAAATAAGAAATAAAATAAAATAAGATATGACAAATCAAAATAAGATTAAGTAAAAAAAAAATTAGATATGACTTGGTGCTTAACAGTAAATAACCAAAATAAGGTGAAATAAGATAATATAGAATAAGATGAATATTAGATTTTATTATTATTATTAACATTATTTTCACTATAATAAAAATCTTATTAAATAAAATGAACAAAAGAAAACACACTTAGATACGTAGAAAATAAAATTATGTAGATAAATAAAGAATGTAGGGAAAAAAAATTTCAAACATAAATAAAAAAACTCGACACCATATTCAAATTGAATTCTCGGATAATAGCAGACAATTGTCTTTTAACAATCAAATTAAATTTTTTTCAACGTATACCATCTAATGAGGAGGTGAGAATTTGTCTAATGCTAAAGAAATGACACTATAGACAAGGTTAAAAAATCTCAAGTCGTCATCTAACAAATCCAATAAAATCAGTATTCAAATTTGTATGCAATCAATGAAATTTAGAAATAACAATAAATGATAGGGGTTATGATGGTTCAACAAGAAAATATAAAAGACGATTAAAAACAATAGAGAATTTAGGTTGCTCCCAAGTTTATTCACCACGAATTACTCATTGATTTTCCTAAAATTTCATCCTTTAATTCTCACACAGATGTCAAACTTAATCAAGCAAGCGTCAATCAAATTCAACAAAATCTTATTAGCAAAACAAGCATCTACTGATGTATTTAGTATCTCATTAGTTCCAAGTGTGTACTCGTGAGATGTTTATCTTCTACCTCTCAAACTAAGTGAACAAGAGATTGATTTGAATTAAGCGAAATAACCAAGAAATATAATTAAAGAGAAGAATTGAATTCTCAACAAGCCTTAAAAAACTATTCCTTTGGCAGAAACTCGATTTCAAAAAGATAAAAAATAAAACATAATCTACTACAAAAAATTGACGAACAAACTTTATCAAACAACCTCAGAATTCAATGGGAAATCACAAATGAATCAACCCAAAGGGGTTTAACCTCCCATGCGAAGGAAAAAAGGGTGCGTGGGATATATAAGTATTTTCCTTGTGTAATTAAGTCTCACTCTTTTACTTGGCAAGCAGACCGAATCAACTATAGTACAGTAGAGGGTTATGGTATCCAAAGGGAATTAACACTACCACAATAAGATTATCTTTTATAATGAAGTGATTTGAATTTTAAAGATAGTTTTCATGTAACAAAAAAAAAAACACTAACAAAACTACTAACTCTTTAGATCAAAAGGTGAAGTATTAGACAATCAATGAAGTAGAGAGATAACAATATAACACAAATGTTAGAATTAGAATAACCTTGTGAATCTCTGTTGTTCTTGTTATTTATAAATGCGATGTTTTATTCAAAATCCATGTTCCTATTTTGGCCAAACCAAGCCGATTTCTCGTACAAGGTTATCCAGAGCAGTAAGCCACACCACTCTTATGATCTTACCTCTGCATTAGGATGAAACATTTCACCATAGTCTTAGCTCTGAGCTTTGCAATCATTGAATCCTATGGCTAACTGAATAGGGTTCAGAAACATGAAATCACCTTCTGGTCTCATTCATTCCTTATGGACAATGGTCGTTTCTCACCATTGAGCATTAAGCACACTACCAGACCCAAGGAATTTGATTATAACAGGGAAACATGCATCTATAAACAATAACTCTAGAAATATCACAATGTCATCCAATCCCAACAAAATAGATTTAGCAACTCATAATGAAATCTTACAATTCAACTCAAAATGAGTAGCTAAATTACAACAATAAGGATCTTTTGATGTTGCGATCAACTTGGCTTCTAGATTCCTTCCTCTAAAGATTTGTCTTCACTTCTTCTGAGGCTTTAGCCTTCTTGACCTAATTGAATTCTAAAGTTCAAACTCTTTGAGCCTAAATTAGCGAACCTTTCTATTTAAGCCTCTCCAAAGAACTCACCTGATCCTTCTACCTAAATCTCTGGGTACATCTTAGTATTCGAGGACTCTTCCTTTCTTGCATTCATTATTAGTGCCTTTTAGTTTATTTTGATGCCTCTCGATGCTTTAGACGTTACCCCAAGGTCCTTATTTATAGTTTTAGAACTGGGATTCAAAGGGGTCCAAGGAGATTGGTGATTTGCTCGACGTAGGAAAATCTGCTCGTCAAATTGGCTTTCTTCATCCTTAAGCATTTTTATTGATCTTTAATCTTATTTTCTTGGGCTTATTGATATTTCAAAGTGAAGGATTGACACCAGATCCTCCTAATCCTTACCAAATCTCTAATTATGAGGTAGGCTTGGCTTAGCTTTGGTTCCAAGCAAAATCCTCTTGATCCTAACTTAATTAAATTTGGCTTGAGTCCTTTCTTGGTGAATTTGGGTTTTCTTCATGGTGAAGTATTCTACTTCACTCAACGCTTCTGCCTCTGGAAGATTATGATGTTATCGCCTCAATTTGCTCAGCGAATGGGGATGCGCTCACCGTTTTGTAGATTTTCATTCTGTTGAGCCATTTTCCATGCATTGGGTGCATTGACTCTAATACCCCATCCTTGTTTACTTTTTTTCTTCACTTTTATGCACAATTATATGTATTTTGCTTCTTATTTTCATGTTCTTCATGTGCTACTATGGTTGGAGTGATTGACATGCTTTCTTGCTGACAATTATACATATTCTTCATATTTTACATTCCTTTTTAACTGTCTTTTTTGCTACAATTAGGCACTTATAAAAAAATAAGAAAAATAAAAAAAAGGAAATAAAAATAGGTTTAGAGTTTGATGTGCGCTATGAAATAAGATCCAAAAAGCTCTCATCATTCTCCCTTTGATGTCTCTTTTATAATCTTCTCTTCCTTCCACAAAATCATATTTGAAATTTGCCTCATGATATTGTTTTACAATTATCAAATGTTTTCTTTCTTTGTTTCAAATTATTAAGCAGATATCTTCATTCCCAACCTATACCAGATTTTGTTTTCGCTTCTCTTGTAGATATATTATTTCCAAACTTCCTTCAAAGTTGCACAATGATTGTAATTTTTTCCAATGCTGCTGCGAGAGATATTGCATAAGATTTTCTTGAGTAATATCTTCAAAGGATATTTGCTTGATGTAATCAAATCACCAAATCAATATCTTCCTTTTCCATATTAAAGCACCCTTCAGTAGGTGCTTCAAGAAGATCATCCAACAGATGCTCTCATTACATCGTCTAGTCAAATTGTTTGCTCTATGAAATACTAGATCGTTTGCTCTATGAAATGTAGGGTCGTTGTTTTGATATTTTGTACTAGTACATCAAGCACAAATTGACTTCTTCATCTTCCTTTGATGATGAGCTAGAGGATGAATCATCATTATCTTGCCAAGAAATGCAGGCTCTTCTTTCTTTGCCCTTCCTTTCAATATTGGCAAAACAAGTATAGTTTGTAGAATTGAACTCATACACTTTCTTACTATTATACCTGTTTGAAGATTGGTTCCTGTCCAGGTTGTTCTTTTTCAAGAATTTACTAAACTTGCTTGTGAGCAAGTTAAGAGTTTCACCATTACTGCACTCACTTGAGTCTTAACCATCCCTATAACCAACAACTCTTAAGCCGATTCATCTCAAGTTCATGCTTCCTTAGCTTACCAAACAAAGAGGTGGTGGTCAATGTTGTTAAATCCTTAGATTCAGAAATTGCAGTGACCTTTGGTTGTCAAGATCTATCCATGAATTTGAGGATCTAGATGTTTAAATCCTCCCTTTCAAAGATCTTGCTAAGGCTGATGAGATGATTCACTATATGGATGAATCTTTTCTGCACATCCGAGATGACTTCCCCTTTAAGCATTATGAACATTTCATATTCTTGAATCAGAGCATGTTTCCTTGCTCTCTTAACATCAATGGCGCCTTCATGGGTAACCTCAAGGATGTCCCACATCTCCTTTGCAGAAGCACATTCTGAGACCCTGAAAAACTCATCAGAATTTAAAGAATAAGTGATAACGTTCTTAGCAATGCAATCATATTAAGCTCTTTTACTTTCACTCTCAGTCCATTGGGAGCAAGGTTTTACAATGAAAACATCATCTTTTTCAAATTTGGGTACAAAAGGACCATTTACAATAGCATCTCAAATTTCTCTATCAATTGATTCAACAATCTATTGTTTCGGAAAACAATTTGTTATTTCTATAACAAAATTATGTTAAGTGTTTTGAACTGTTTTTAAATGATTCCAATTGGTTTTAATTAATGATCTAACAACTTTGACCACTTGCTTAAGTCTATACAAAGGCTATTTGATGATCTTTTTAAGAACCTAATAAAAAGAGACTATTAAAAATGTTTTTCAAAAGATCAAGAACTTTGGATCACCACTTGTGTGTGTGGAATATTAGTTGTATTACCATTAGAGTTAATTTAACGGAGAAAATGATTTTTTTTATTATACTAGAAAGAATAAAATATTGTTATCATTATTATAAATTAGGAGATTATTTTTATTACATATTTTGAACGCTATATAAGACTCATATTTATTTAATAAAATAATCGATCAATTTTTACTAGTTACGCATATTTTTTATTATTCCTTTCAAAAGTTAAAAGGGACTTAAATTTAATTAAAATTAAAATGAATAATTATTTTCCACTATTATTTATTAATCTTAATTTTTTATTATGTAGATTTTTTTTCAAGTAAGAATTAAATTTGTAGTAAATTGAGAGGGAAATAAATTTTTTTGGTTATCTATTTTTTTTTTTTGTAAAATTATATGGATGTTAAAAAAAAACAAGTGTAAGAAGGAAATAAGAATGAATGGAAACAAATGAGTTTATAGATTATCATAATATTACGATAAAATCTCTTAGTCATAATATTACGATAAAATCTCTTAGGTATATGTTGATTACAATAATTGAATAAAAATAGACTGTAAAAGTAAATTATATTAATAGACAAAATATATACTAAAATTATGTATATGAGTATATTATATCACATAAATTTAAAATATTTAAAGGTTATTAATATTTAAAGTATTTTCTATTATTAATAATAAAATAAGATAACTTTTTTTTGGTTGGGATGATATACATTACACTAAAATCATTTAATATTAATTAATTTTTTATTAAAAATAATTATTTTTTATAACAACTATATTATTTTATAAAATAAAAAATATTAGTATTTAAAATAGTTTCTATTATTAATAAAATTTATAAAATAATTTTTAAATGATATTTAGTATTAGCTATCAAAATTTAACTACTAACTATTTTAATTCTAAATTAGCTTTTAATTTAAAATTAAAAACTAATCTAGAATCTAAAATGGTCTATAACTAAAACTAACTTTGATAGCTAAAGTTTGATACTAATTTAGAAATTATTTTATAAATTTTTAACAGAAATTATTTTACATACCAATAATTTTTTAGTTTATAAAATAGTATCTAATTTAATAGTTATAGTTACTAATTATTTTTTATCTCTAAATTAATTATTATTAAATAATTTTTTCATATTGATATATAATCATGTTACATGAGTTTCCATCTTACTCCAATTGAGTAAAATTATATGAATATAATTTGATTTTTTTTAATAAAATATATAATCTTCATCGCGCAGAACTGTCCGTCAAACATTTGTCTAAACTATTTATAAAGGAAAGAAACAAAGTTTACAGAAAACAGAGGTGGTTGTTCCTAAATTTCAACGATGCATGTCTTTGGTGTTTAGGCATATTAGTGTGTCGTTTTGTTAAGTATTTTGAGGTTGTTCTTGTCCATACATATGTGCGTAATATGCGCCATTTGTTGCCTTCTCTGCTTCAGTTTGTAAATATATATTGAACTTCCAACTACAGACACTTTACATCGGAAATGGAAGTTGATGCAGCAATGATGATGATGTGTGTTGGATTTTTGATTGCATTTGTTATCATGTTCTTAACAAAAGCACTGAATTGGGTGTGGTTGGAACCGAAAAGAGCAGAGAGATTCCTGAGAAGACAAGGCTTAAAGGGAAACCCTTACACACTTTTCTTTGGAGACATAAAAGCAATGAGCATGATGCTGCATCAAGCAAAATCTAAACCCATACTCATCAACGATGATGTTGCTCCTCGCCTTGCTCCATTTCAAAATCATTTGGTCAAAGTCTCTGGTATGCCTTCTATACCTTTTAAGAGGGTTATAAATTTTTCAGTGTTTTTCATAAAATTAGAAAACTAAATAAAAAAAAAGTAATTTTTTAATTTATAAATATGACCGGACGACTAGGTGAGTCGGTCAGAATCCCGAACCATTTGATCACTGGACCATGATAAGAAGGTCAGGTGATAACACGCCGACCGACCCATGACGACGAGCCATGGGTTGACCAAGTCAGCATGGTTAATCTATAATTAATAGTTGTTTAGCGTAACCCTAAACTGGAACCAACCTCCTAATCCGACCCACTAACGAAGGTCAATTAAGGTAATATAAATAACACAAATTTCAAGAATCAGGTATGTCATTATCTACAGTACTTTGACAACCGAGTGCCGACACCCTAAATGACTTGATCGTCGAAGTGCCTTCTGCAAGTACCATCTCAGCTTGTGCTACCAAATGACCGAGAGGAGGAATGTGAAACAGAAAGCTGAAAGTGATAACGACCAACCAAAGGGAGGAACAAGGCAATAGTTCTCTAAGCTCCAACGCTCGTTCGAAAACATAAACTAATTTTGAAAAGTTAAGATAAGATAAAATTTAAATCGGGGCATTTATCTTGCACAATTATCAAATTTTTAACATATGTTTAGTCTTACAAACTTTACATTAAAAAATTTCAATAATCAATTGGGTAGAGTGTGTGAAGAATCCATATTAAATACTTGAATAACCAACCAGTGATATATAATTGTATTAGCAAATAAAGAGACCCACTTGCAGTTCTTGTAATCAAATATTCCAGTTTATTATGTTGTTATCGTATACCATTGGTGAATCATTATCATCATTATTATTACGATAAAATAATGAGAAAATATATTATTATTATTATTTATTGACATGCTTAATGAGAAAATAAGTTAATAATTTTTGCAGGTAAGAATTCGTTTTTTTGGTATGGCCCTAAGATTACAGTGAATATTATGGATCCTGAAGCAATAAAAGAGGTTCTGAACATGATGAATGACTTTCCAAAGCCAATCCTTAATCCACTTGCCAAGTTTCTCATAACAGGACTTGTAGATCTTGAGGGAGAGAAATGGTCAAAGCACAGAAAGATCATCAACCCTGCATTTAATATCATCAAACTCAAGGTTTTTCTTCTCTTTTTCATCATTCTGGAGTTTTCTTACTAAAAATTTCTTATTTTTCACATGATCTCTGAAGTCTATGTTATTAATCTTCATGGAGTGACGTATTCTATGCAGTTTGAATTTTTCTGGTATGATTCTATTCTAATGAAAATTGATAAACCCTAAATCAATTGGATCATCTACATTTAATAGTATATACTCTCACTAGAAAGAAAATTATGAAATAAAAATTAATTTTAGAAAAAAAATAATTAGTTGTTATACTTACTAAATTAGACACCATTTTAGGGATTAAATAAATTTTTGATTTCTAAATTAGTTTTTATTATTATTAATTAACGACCAAAGTTTTTCTACCAAATTTAGAATTTAAATAATTGGTAGTTAAAACATTGGTTGTTAATTAGATACCAATTTAGAAACTATTTAACAATAATATAAACTAATTTAGAAACTATTTTTTTTTTTAATTTTTAAAATGATCTCTAATCTAGTTATTATTTTAACTAATTATTTTGGTCTCAAAAAATTAGTTTTTATTTGATGATTTTCTTGTAGTGTCTATCTTAGAATATCATATTATAAGTAAGAGTTCTTTATACTTAACATATAAATAGTTGAGTAATTTGATTGAATGAGAATGAGAGTAGGATTATTATTGAAAATAAAAAATCTAGATTCATGTAAATTTTCATATAAATGTTCTTTAAATAAACTTTTCATAAATTAAATTAATTTATATATTATTTAGAAAACCATACTAAATTAATTCTAATTTAAGAAAATATTTATTTCATTTTTTATTTTCTTTTTAAAAACGTTCATGAAAAAATAATTAAAATTCTATATGAAACAAAGACTTTTTCGTTGGAGATCAATTAATTAGTGTGGATTATAACATTTTAATAAGTGTTAATTATATTTTTAATTCTTGAAATTTCGGATGAATTTAGTTATGGTTTCTCAAATTAAAAAGGCTTAAAGAGCGCAAGAGTCAAAGAGGAGAGTGTATTAGTTGAAAAGGGGAGTGTAAATAAAAATTGTCGTTGTTGGCGTGACCTACTCCTATTGGAATTACTGTTATTTAGGTCAATCTACTTGTTCATATGTTTTTTAGAGAAAAAAATTAAAACTATTTCTTAAAATAGGTGAATATCTTAAAAATTATATTTTTAAGTGATAAAAGATCTTATATTAATTAGATATATAATCAAATTAAAATATTTAAGTAAGAACTAAAGCTCATTTTAATGAATCAATTTGTGAAATTTAAAAATTCAATTTCTAACAACTATATATTATTTGTTTCATAGTAAATTGACTTAATCAGTAATTATGAAATAGAAACCAATTCTAAATAATTAGTTTTTATTATTAGTTTCTTAATTGATAACTAATTAGTTACCAAAGTTTTAACTACCAATTATTTAGATTTTAAATTTAGTAGTAAAAACCTTCGTAGCTAATTAGATACCAATTTAGAAACCATTTAACTATAATAGAAACTAATTTAGAAACCAAAAAATTTTTTAGTCTCTAAAATGGTCTCTAATTTAGTTACTATAGTAACTAATTATTTTTTGTCTTTAAAATTAGTTTTTATTACATGATTTTCTTGTAATGATATATAAGATGTTAAAAATTTCCTCAAAATAAAAGTTATCATTCATTTTTATAGCGAATTCAAATTCAATTCTTTGAATTAAATACATAGTTATATAAAACATATATTTGTTTAAGTGTGGTTGAATATCATATATCTACTAGAAATTGTTATTTCTGTATGTATTATCATATGTGTATTATCACGCGAAATTGATTTTTATTCTTAGTTCAAACTTTAAATCTTATGGTTATTTATAGGAAGAAAACTATTCTAAGAAGTCCTTAATAGTATTTTTTGTTATATAACAAACGAAATTCTCAACATGAACTCTATTAATATTATATATTCATGTTAGCAATGAATCACTATGAAATATTTTAATATCCTAGTCCACACTCAAAATTCGTTTGTCACAAAATTCATTATAATAGTTTCCTTACTATAAATACCCAAAATGTATAAAATTTGGACTGAGACGAAAACTAATTTCATGTAAAAAATAGAGGAAAAAAAACATATTTCATGTTAGATATATAAGACTAAAATATAAATCTTTCTAAACCAATTTCCGAAATTATATTCGAATTAATGTCCACTTCCTAAACAAAGTTTATCATTTTTCTTTAATAATTCCATATAAAAGTTACAAGATCACAAATTCTAAATTAGTGACAACAAAATTGAAGTATGTTCTTATTCCAATTGGTAGAATCTAATAATCAAATCCGAGTACAAAAGTGAAATGATTATTCTTTTTAGCATCAGTGGATTCCAGTGGATACCTGTCTTCATCTTTAAATGTCTCAAAATCTGTTGCAGCTTGTGTTGCCTGCCATGTATCATAGTTGTAACGAGATGATGAAGGAATGGAAGATGTTACTAAGAGAAACAGGATCATGCATGGTAGATGTTTGGCCATTCTTAAATAACTTGACAGCTGATGTGATTTCTCGTACAGCTTTCGGAAGTAGCTATGAAGAAGGAAAAATAGTGTTTCAACTCCTCAAAGAACAAGCACAACTTACAGCCAAGGTCTTTCAATCTGTTTATATTCCAGGGTGGAGGTACATTATTCAACTACACTTTCGTATTCTCAATTTTTCATTCAACAAACAAAATACAATACACATGTGATGCTTTTATATATATATATATATATATATATATATATATATATTGTGTGATATAATGCTTATATAAATTAGTAGAGAAAATTTAGTATTATTTTGACATACACTTTCTTTCCAAGAAAATAAAACACAACTTGTCTAAAGTATTAATTTATTTCATATCATCAATCATCCTATCACTTTTTATAATATCATGCTATAATATTCATTAAATACTTAATAAAGGTATTATGGAAAATGTAAAAGCACAAACTAAGATAGTTACAAGTTACAATTGATCTTATAGTCTAAAGTGCAACATTTTTTTTATCAGCAAAACGAATAAATAAATAATAATCACTTCAGGATGATCGAACCCTTATACAATTGTACTTTAACTTCTTCCACCATCCCAAGAAACACCTACCAAACCAGCAAAACCACAAATTCTAAGGAAAACAAAACCTCCAAAAGAACATCAACAAACCAATCTCATGCAAGCCAAAGGGTTCAAACACCAATTAGGATAAGAGAAAGACCTACAACGAGACTTAGAGTAAATCCAAGACCAAATCTTGACTTGCACAATTGCAAACACTTCTGACACGTCAGTTTTTTCCCTATTAAAAATGATGTTTTTCTTGTGTTTCCAAATTTCACTCACAACTTCAACCCAGATTGCTCCCCAATAATCGTTAACCAAACCTGAAGCATTACACATCTCGAACTGAGAAAATTTGACACAGGATCAATGTGAATCACAGACTTCACACCAACCCACTCAAAACAAAAACACCAAACAAGCTAAGCAAACCTGCAGTCGAAAAACAAATAGCGATGAGATTGCTCCTCCTTCCCATACATCATTCATGAAACACCTATGTTTATTCTTTGAGACTACTTTCTTATTTTCAATTAATCAATTATTATGTTAGTTAGTAATATGGTTGGGAGGAATGCATGAAAATCACAAGGTTTTATTCAAATTTCTTACAATTTATAGAAATCATGTACCATACATAACTAAAAATGAAAATGAATAAGAAAACTAAATCAGAAGAAGAGTGAAGCTAACATTGATCACCCCTTTTCCATTGTTAGGTTTCTACCAACTAGATTGAACAATAGGATGAAGAAGATTGACTACGAAATTGGAAATGTACTTAGTGGAATTATCCAAAAGCAGGAGGGTATCATGAAGACATGTGAAGCTCCAAATGATAACCTATTAGGGTTACTATTGGAATCAAATCAAAAAGAGATTGAAGATGGAGGAGTTAAGAAAGATGTTGGAATGAACACCAATGATGTTATTAACGAGTGTAAGTTATTTTACTTTGCTGGACAAGAAACAACATCGGTGCTACTAAATTGGACAATGGTGTTATTGAGTAGGTTTCCCCATTGGCAAACACTAGCAAGAGAAGAGGTCATTGAAATTTTTGGCACAAAAGAACCAGATTATGAAGGATTAAATCGTCTAAAAGTTGTAAGTATGAGTTTTTATCTTGCTTGCTTAAATCATTAAAAAGTATCACTAGATTGAAAATATAATTTTAGGATAACTAAAGTTTTATGTTAAAATAGTAAAGCTTAACTTGAATACAACATTCATGAATGCCTAAAACTATATATATGATCTTAATTTTGAAACTACACATGTTTTTAATTAATTTGAACCTTGTAGATGGAAAGCATATTCGAGAGAATTTATAGTCAAAATGGTCAATTAAAATTCTTGATGAATTATTTATTGATCAAATTAATGGATATTTTACACCAATAACATGTTACTTAAAAAGAATAAGCTAAGAAAATAATAAATAAAAAAAGGGTTAAATGTGTTTCTCATCCGTGTATTATAATACAAAATTAGTTTTCGTCCATAATCCAAATTTTATACTTCCTAGGTATTTGTAGTAAGAAAGCTATTAGATTGAGTATTTACCATTTTTTTTCACTGACAAACAAATTTCTAGTGTAGACTATATTATAATATTATACTATTTATGCGAGCAATAAATCAACATGAAATATTTTAACATCCTACTTCATGCTGAAAATTTGTTTGTCACTTAAAAAAAAATCTACCAAGAACCCATTCCAACAATTCCTCACTACAAGTATCCAAGAGATCTAAAGTTTGGACTAGAAATGAAAATCAATTTCACATGAATGTATAAGGACGAAAAACATATTTAACCCATTAAATAATGTTTTAATTACAATAATATATTATCTTGTGACATTAGTTCCTATAAAAAAAATTGATAAATATTTTTTTGCATGTTATTGGTCCTCATAATGTGTTCACATTGATTTTAGTCCTGTAAATATAAAAATAGCCAACATTATAGATTAATTATTTTGATTAATTGAACATATTTTTAGGAATAGTCTAACTTGACTTATTTAGTAAAAAGTTTAGCTTAACTTTCACCAATATAATTAGAGCTTAAGCTATCAAATGTAACTTTAAAATAATTTCATTATGAGTTATGTATATGATCTTAACTTTAATACCTAAGTCTTATAAAACTTCTCTATTGGAGTGTGATCTCATGACATAAAATTTAATATTATAAGTCACATGAATGAAAAAAATACTTTTTTTCTAATTTTCTCTCAATTAGTTAAAAACAGAATATTAAAACGAAATCCTACAAAATCACTTTATTGGAACACAAATTACTATGAAATCTTAAAATTGATTTAATATATCTAAAAAGTACAGATAGATCTCTAAACTACTTTAATGTCAAATTAATCCTTAAAAATACAATTTAATGTCAAAAATGGTTTTAAGTATTATAATTAATAACAAAATTTAACAACAATATAATTGTCACACTTTTTATACTTTTTTTTATGATGATTAACTAAAGATACCCTGATTTTTTCTAGAAAAAAATTATCATTATCTTGAAGTCACAGTGCTGGGGTCATAAATATATTTCTAATTTAATATTCCTTATAGACTGAGAAAATGATAACTTCATACTTATTGGTATACCATTGTTCTTTATCAGTTATAACCTATGGTAACTTCATTAATATAAACCTTAATCTTCATTAATGGAAAATGGTGACTTTATCAATATAAGCCTTAATTTTCATCTTAATGGTTTTTTTTTTTTCATTTCAATTCAACTTAATCAAGTTTACCTGCTACCACACCTCTTTAAAAAAAAAGTTCCATTTATTATGCATAGAAAAAGTTTTGAGAAGTTGATACTACTGTGCTAAGCTTTATCTGTTGTAAAAATAAATCTCTTGCTTTCGAAAGAATGTTATTAATGTTAATTCATTATAGTTTCTTGTGGCATTGTCATAGGTCACAATGATTTTGTACGAGGTTCTAAGATTATACCCACCAGTTACTGCCATTACAAGAGTCCTAAGGAAGAAAACTAGGGTTGGAAATATGACATTACCAGAGGGAGCACTGGTTACTATTCCAATTGTGTTGGTGCATCATGATTTTGAACTATGGGGCAGTGATGCAAAAGAGTTCAAACCAGAAAGATTCTCTGAAGGAATCTTAAAAGCAACAAATGGTCAAGTTTCATTTATCCCATTTGGATGGGGTCCTAGAATATGCATTGGCCAAAACTTTGCATTGCTTGAAGCCAAAATGGCTTTATCTCTGATTCTGCAAAACTTCAAGTTTGAGCTATCTTCCTCATATGTTCATGCTCCAGTTACAGTCATAACTGCTCAACCTCAATTCGGCACGCATATTATATTACAAAAGTTGTAGTTTGTTAGCCTAAGAAAAGGTTTTTAATACTTTTCTATCTTGTGTTGTGTGGCTTGAAGCTAGAATTTTATCTTGGAAAAGTTTACATGCAGAAAACAAAATCTTATTGTAAAACTCTATAAAATAGTTCTTCATATATTTGTCCTTATTGTATGTTTTATTACAAAACTCTATATAGATGGTTTCTCATACTTGTATTGAGCTTCAAATATTTTAAATTTCAATTTTAGGGTAAAGCTTTTTCCATATATCATTAAAAAAAAAATAGTATTATCTATGGATTTTTACCCACTGATTTTAATACGTAGGTAAATTCAGCATTACCTACGGACAACATTATTTACGAATATTACTTACAGATTTGAATCCGTAGGTAAATTCAACATTTCCTACCAAATATTACCCACAAATCTTATTACTTACGAACTTTTACCCACAGATCTCTATTGTCCACGAATTTCTATTACCTACGGATCTTTATTACCTACTCAACTATTATCATAATAATTATATACATAATAGTAAAAATATTTATTAATATTAAGAATATTTAATAATATTTTATAATATTTAATAATGTTTATATTATCCCTACTCCAAAAATAACTTGCTATAGTAACAGGAAATAAAAAATTTATTAATCTTATTGATCTATTTACTTTTAAAACTTGACCTATTTAATTTGACACTGAGCAGATATTGTCCATGAGAATTTGTGAGGAACACAAACATGTTTCGAAATTTTCTTATTTTTTATGCTCATTATAAAAATGACAGGGAAAAATAAAAATTATCCCATAGAATTTATATATATAATAAAAGATGCTGAATGATTATAGAATATTCATATATGTAGTAATGTTTTATGTCTAAATAACTAAACCACATAAATAAATCTCAATCATTGATAACAACGATCCGTGTGATACTTACATTTATATTTCTGATAAATTCTTTTTGTAACTATATATTACATCTAGAGATTGTTACATCAGTACTAAAAAGATTCTTGGATCTTTTTATTTTGGTACTTCCTGTGACACCTTTCTTCCAACTGAAAATGCTGGGTTCTTGGGTTTTGGAAGTGTCATGTTGATATATGGTCTAATGAGACTACTACGAAATATTTAATCATAGGTTGGGAAAGCTATTCTATTTACATCCTCTGATTTTCTTGAACGCACAAAAAAACAATGTGTATGCAGTTCTCAACTTTACTGGCTGTGAAGGATTTTTCCTGCATTGGATCCATCAATTCCAAATATTTTCCTTCACACCATGTTCTCCAAGCCTACAAGTATTTGTCATTAATTTGTAAATAATACTGTCATAATTCAGTTAACTAGTATTGTTGATATTTGGTTAATCAGACCAGAAGGATGACTCACGTATAAAATAAGAGTTTAACCATGTTCTAACAAATAGAATCTGTTGTTCTTTCTTCCAAAGATGGTTTCTAGAACTAGAACTCCAAAGCTGAAAACATCAGATTTCACTTAAAACAATCCTTGCATAGCATACTCAGGAGCCATGTATCCACTAATTCAAAACAATAGAGCTTTGTTAATTTCTCTTGTTTCAAGTATATAACAAGGAATTTCATTTTTTCAATCATTAAACTATGAACAATGCAATACTAGTCCTATAGTTACGATATGTTTGGTATAAGTAAAAATCACTAAGTGCCCATTACTCACTTTGTATTTGCTTGGTTCTGTCCAATTTCAAATGCCCTTGCCAATCCAAATTGCTAGCTTTGAGATCTCTATGAATTACTCTGAGTCGAGAGTCCTCATGAAGGTATAGAAGACCTTTTACTATTCCATTGATTATGCTTAATCTTAGTTTCCAATCAAGTTGTTTTCTTTTCTCATCATCTGTCAACTCAAGAAGATAAAAGGGATTTGAACATCACGAGCCATTTAGCAAAAAAAACCAAATGCTAAGTATTTGCCTTACACAGGAAAAAACACACCAACAAATAATATAACATTTCTCCCTTAAAAATAAGACTTATAAGTTATAACATGGTATAACTTTAGTTTAGTTTCATGTTATGAAAGGAAAACAAAATGTATTAACCCTTTGAAACAACTCATCAATTTAAAACAAGTAGTAACACCACTTGACTTGATACAATTTTGAACTTGATACCAATTTTTGAACTCAAACTATGTTTAAGAAGAAAGTGCAGTGAAAACTACAGAAGCTACCTTAAACACTTTTATTGAAGAAGCATTGAAGCAATCTGAAAACATACCAAACAGGTGTGAGTACAGACTTGCGTTTGGCATATACTCGTACACAAGTATCTTTTCATTTTCCTCCAAGCAGCATGCAAAGAGTTTTACAAGGTTGCGATGTTGCAATTTAGCTATAGACATTACTTCATTATTGAACTCCTCTGAGCCTTGACCAGAAAATTTTGACAGCCTTTTGACTGCTATTTGTCTTCCATCAGGAAGAATTCCCTGATAAAAGTTTGGGATAAAAAAATCATATAGAAAGATGGAAGCAATAAAGAATATATTTCATAAATTCAAATGATGAAAACCTTGTAAACTGAGCCAAATCCGCCTTCCCCCAATTTAGATGCTTCTGAAAAGTTATCAGTACTCTGCAGAACTGTGATTAATGGGATTATAGGCAGGAAAGTGTTCAATGTTTCCTGAGTTTGAATTTTATGAAACGATGATAGCCAAATCTCATGTACGAAGACAAGCTTGTGAGTCATATTTGAACACAATAGCCATATTTGAGTAGGAGAAATAAGCTATAACACAAATTATGGCATGTGTGATTGCAGGAAAATATCTTTTCTACCTCTTATTTTGTTCCAAAAGAAATATACACCCAAACATAGTAGAGTTATTGACCCCATCATAGAGAAGCTGATGATCAAGATTTTTGACCTCTTGTTAACTCCATCTTATCTGCCACAACATAAAAAATATTGAGGGACTAAAAATATTTGAAGAGTACATAATCCAAAAATAAATACAAATAAATATTTTATATCTAGAAACTTAAATTAAAATTTTTAATTTATTAGATATCTAATTTATGGGAAAAAAGTGTATTTAGAAAGTAAAAACTCAATTATATATCAAGACATTTATCAATTATCGTTCGAAAAAAAATCTTTTACTTGTAATTGTAATGTTAAGACTTTTAGAGAGAAGAAAGGAAATAAGGTTATTTGCATCATTTCTTATGTTCAAAACAAAAATTCTTATGATGTTTATGTCTATCATAACAAGGTGAAGGAAGGACAATTTTCAAGTATAACTTTTGTTGTATGTGAAAGATATGCTCACACTGTCCAAAACATAAGGTTAAGATACATAAGCTAAAGTCAATCTTAAGAAGTGAATTTGAGATGAAGAACATTAAAGTTGCTTATAAGATTTTGTGCATGGAGATTCAGCGGAATCATGGTCAAAATAAGTTCTTTTTTGTCAAAGGAGTAATTTTAGAAGGTTTTGAACCATTTGGCATGGCAGGGACCAACGTCAATTATTACTCTTTTGTCATTGTTCACTACAACAAAAATAACATTTAAGGTCGGTAAAAAACAAATGCAAATCAAAGAAAACTGAGGAATAAACGTTGGTTATGTGTCGGCCAAGAAGCCAACAAGAAAAGCGTGGAAGCAAAATTAATTTGCGTCAGCCAGCGAAAGCGACACAAATTATGTGGGTCAAGCCGACTTGAGATAGACGCAAATATTGTTGGCTTTACTTGTTAGAATGTATGGCCTTAAACGAGAGGGAGAGTGAATTGTTTAAGGGAGGTTTTTGAAAACTTTTTAAGCTAGAATGAAATTCTTTGCAAGAAACCAGATTAGAAATTCAGTTAGCCAAGAAACAAAGCACAAAACCGCAAAGCACCAAAAAAACAATCGATTGTTACAATCGGCTGTTTATACCAGCAAAACAACAACAAATGAAGTTAAATGAGTTTAAGAGAAGAAAGAGATACACAAACAGTTTATACCGGTTCACTCTTAAACCAAGAGCTACATCCAGTCCCCATAATCCACTGGGCAATCCTTTAAGTAATCAATTACAGATTACACACAAAACCACCAAAGAAGTGACCTTGATCCCCTCAAGAAACACACTTCCTTTGACTCAGTACACACCAAGAATGTTGATCTTGACAACCTCAAGAGCACACAACCCTTCTTGGTTTTACAACACCAAAATTTACAAAGTATTCAAAATGAATTACACTTGTTACTGAATCTAAAATCAATACAGATGTAATCTTATTTCACTCTCTCTTGAGAAAACCAAAGCTGAATAGTTGAATATCAAATCTTGAAAGCAATCTCTGAAAACCTCAAATCTGTTTTTCTCTTTTCTTGTTTTCTATAAAACATAAACAAATTATTTATAGCTTTCAAAGATTGGTCAAAGCATTTAAAACATGAGCGTATTCAGTTTGAAAATCATTTAAAGCAAACTCAACTAACAAAAACAAATTTTGTTAAGATTTTCAAACAAACAATCGATTGATTGCATGAAACAATCGATTGTTTTGGTTTGACAGCATGTCAACCAACCAAAACAGTTTTCAACTTTTCAAAAACACCTAAGAGTAAAACAATCGGTTGTTTCGACAAAACAACAAGTTGTTTTTCACTTAGTTTGAAAAACACTTTAAACTTAAAATTTTTGAAAACACTTTAGCTTTAGATTCAACAAAGAGTGGATTACACAGATAAACTACCCAGATCCTACTCTAAAATACAACAGCAACTTCAACCTTCCATCAAACACTAGGATTTGGATTCTTCAAAGCTTTTGACCACACTTGATTCAACATGACTGACGTAAATTTGGACGAAATATTGTTAGTCAGACCGATGCAGGTGTATCAAAAACGCCATAATGCGTAAGCTTGGTCGACGTAAACAAAAAAATAAGAGCTAGTGTTGACCTGACCCAGGCAAAAATGGAAGTGTCACTCTTATATTCCCACTCCCATCACTTTACTATTTGTACCATGTATTACTTCATATATCTGCACCATGTTTTGTCAAGCTTGCACCCATTCAACTGGCCCATGATTTTGTCCTATCTGCACCACCCTAGACACACTACAAAATTTGTACTCAGAAGCTAATTATGAAACAAAATTTCCCAAACCATACTTCACACTCCCACGGAACTCACATAAATATCCACAAAATTCCCCAAGGGATTTCCCAACCAAACCAAACCATAAAATGAAACAATCATAAACAAAAAAAATTCGTAAACCAAATCAAACCAAAAATAGAAAAAATCATAAATAGAAATAATCATAAATCGCAATACCCAACAATCATAATCATCTTTTACAATTAAAACCACCAGCTCAAACAAAAATTTCAATTTAAGAAATTTACCTTTTAACAATTTAAACGGAAGAGGGAGTTGGAGCTACACTTTTAGAATGCTGGAGGTTGACATGGTGAAGCTGAAGCTGAAATGAGGGAAAAAAATAAAATATACAGAAGCATTAAAGAGAATGGAGAGAAAAGACCGTCGTGTAGAGGGAGCGCCAGTGGAGGTGGGCGGAGGCAAACAAAGAGGGAGACACCACTTTCTTAAACATACTTTATTATAAGTATTGATTCTTCTTTAAAGCGAGAAGTTGATATGCAACTCTGCTATATATATCAAATATATTTCTATGGTTTTCTATATCAAACTCTATTATAATTTTTTACACAAAAGTATCATAATTCTTAAATTTTAGTTTTTAGTCAATAACATTTGTCAAATAGGTATATATTTATGTCATAGTGCATTTTTGATAGAAATTGTGCTCGTGTGTCCATTGAAGCATATATTTGGAGAAGGAAGAGTGAAGTTTTAGAAGTCCATGATAGCTTTAAATACATAGATGACAAGTTGATTCTTAAGAATCCAAGAATGAGTTCCAACTGTATTTGTAAAAATTCCACCCCCTTACTGTTGGACTATGTTTGTTGTTGGGTTTATGTTTTCTAATAGTAATTTACTTATGTTTGTGTCTTGCTAGGTTGTCGCTCTAATGATTTTACACAACATCTAAAATGATAAATTGATCTTAAAATGGAAAGAATTGGTGTCAAATAACCATTTGAATTGAAGCCCTTTTAACTACTTTCCTACAGTTTAGCTCAAAATTGTGAACCCATCAATGTGTGACACTCTAAGACACCATTTGGCCAAATATTTTACAGATTTGCAATGATATAATGAGATTCTTTTATGACAAAAATATGACCAGTATTGTTTGTTTGAATTTTTGGTCCAACGTTTATTGTTTGTGACCAAGACGCATGAAAGATGAAACTCTAACATCTACTGAGACGTGAGGACT